>ERZ859817.104-NODE-104-length-65275-cov-15.016513_pt1 | contig 65275 bp, 57 predicted proteins | sample MGYA00509986_ERZ859817 | MGnify/ENA primary metagenome ERZ859817 (study PRJEB30046, sample SAMN00715155) | human gut metagenome | study: EMG produced TPA metagenomics assembly of the A metagenome-wide association study of gut microbiota in type 2...
CTAAGTCTCAATTAGTAGCTTAATTAATATGTCCAATATTTTGGGTGCATATCATCTTGATATCGTCTTTTTTTTATTTAGATTTTATTAAATACCTTTAAATTCAAAGGAGAAATGTTTATCTTCATTTTTTGTGATATATTCATCAAGAGTAGGTGCACCCCAAGAATCATCACCGCCAACACCGTACATACCAGCAGAAGCTCTGAGAACTGTATGATGTGGTCTAGCTAAATCATAATGATGTCTAGCATTTTCAATTTCATGTGGATTGTATGGAAGAGCAGAAGCTTCAAATGGAGTTGCAGAAGAAATTCTAACACCTCTACCGCGTCTATCTGTTACTTCAAACCAACGAACATCACAATGGTTTCCACATTCTTGTGGTACTAAATATGGCTGGATTTCATCTTGTGTTGTAGTAGTGAAGATACCTAATTTGCCACCTTCTTTACGGTCGATATAATTATCACATGGACCTAAACCATAGTATTTGATTTGGTCATAGTCAACTGGAAGTGTAAAGAGCATACCAAAATCAGGAATAGCAGGAAGACCTTCTACTTTTTTGTAATCCATATCAACTTTAACAACGCCATCACCTGTAACAGTATAAGTTACTACTACATGAGCTACTGGTCTTGTTGCGAGTTCATAAGTATATTTTACAGTTGCAGATTCAGTACCATTTTCAGATACTTGCATATCTACACATTTAGTGTACATACTTGCTAATTTCCATTGAGCTGTATCAAATGGCATACCGCAACCATTATCATTGTCGATAGGTGCTCTCCAGAAATTCATTTTAGGGAATTCTTCAATGAGTTCTACGCCATTATATTTATAAGAAGTAAGCATTTTTCTATCAGCAGAGAACATAACGCTGAAGCCTTCACCTTTTACGCCAATATTGAAATCGGATTTAACGACTTTAATTGGAGCTACTGCTTTTTTATCTGCTTTGCCTTCTTTTGTGAATACATATTGACCGAAAGCTACTTCATGACCACAATTTGCCCAAATAGTTGCTTGTTTCAATACTAAAGAAGCTGTAACTACATATTCACCTGCGCCAAATGTAGGTAATGTATAAGCCACTTCACCTGTTTGGCCTGCATTGATATCAGCAGTTAATTTTTTCTGCCAAACATTTTTACCATTTTTAGCTAAAGCAATAATTAAATCATAATCACTTGTATTTGTGAATAAAGATTTATTGATGATTTTTACACCAGTTTCACTTGGAACGAGTGTGAAGTTTTGATAATTGAATTTAACTTCTTGTAATTTAGAAGTTGGTGCATGATCTGCAAATACGATACCATTACCAGAGAAGTTGTAATCGCATGGTCTATCGCCAAAATCACCACCATAATTCATTACATCATTGCCATATAAATCTCTAGTCCAGATAGCTTGGTCTGCAAAGTCCCAAATAAATCCGCCTTGATATAATGGTTCTTCATCAGTTAAATCAGTGTATTTATGCATACCACCATTACTGTTACCCATGGAATGAGTATATTCACAGCAAATAAATGGTTTTTCTCTATATTTAGATAAGAATTCTTTTATCTGTGCTACTTTTGTATACATCTGACTTTCCATGTCGCTTGTGCCATCATAACGACGTTCATCAGGCATAGCCAACAATACCATTTTCCCGCTTGCTTCATTAACACGGTCCCAGCAAATGCTTTCATAATGAACTAAGCGAGATGGGTCAGCTTTACGGAAGTATTCAGACATATCATAGATATTTTTACCACCATAAGATTCATTACCACAAGACCAAATAATGATACTAGCATGGTTTTTATCGCGTTCAAGCATGGATTTTGCTCTATCCAATACTGCTTCATGCCAATGTGGATGATCATTTGGTACAGTGTTTTTATCACAGCGTACGCTTCCACGAATTTGCCAAGAACCATGTGTTTCCATATTTGTTTCATCAATTACATAGAAACCATAGATATCGCAAAGTTCATATAATTTACTGTTATTTGGATAGTGAGATGTTCTGATAGCATTGATATTATTTAATTTCATAATATCTAAATCATGAGCGATTTTGCTTTCAGGAATAGCACGACCATAGTAACAATCGAATTCATGGCGGTTAACACCTTTAAATACAATGCGTTTGCCATTGATTTTCATGATATTGCCGTCCATTTTAAATTCTCTAAAACCAATGTTTTGTGGAATGATTTCTACTACATTATCATTTTCATCTTTTACAGTGAAAGTAGCTTTATAAAGATTTGGATATTCTGCACTCCAAAGTTTTACGTTTTCAACATCTGCTGTAAATACGCTTGTAGCACCTGTAATTTCTTGAACTGTATCAATTACTACATTTTCTTCATTATCTACTAATTTAACTGCTAATTTTTTAGCATTTTCATTGTTCCATTTGAAATCAATAGATAATTTACCATCTTTATAATCATTGCAAGGAGTTGCATGAATAAATAAATCATCAACATGAACTTGTGGTTTTGTATAAAGATATACATCGCGATAAATACCGCTAAAGCGCCAGAAATCTTGGTCTTCAAGCCAGCTAGCAGAGCTGAAACGATAAACCTGTACTGCTAATTTATTTTCACCTTCAACGAGATAAGGTGTTAAATCAAATTCTGATGGTGTACAGCTATCTTCGCTATAGCCTACAAATTTGCCATTGAGCCATAAAGCCATTGCACTATCTACGCCCTGGAAAGATACAAATACTTCATTCCAGCCTTGTGGCACTGTAAAATATTTTACATAAGATGCGATTGGATTATTTTCTGTAGGAATTTCGCCTTCGTTTAATTCTTCATGACCGTCCCAAGGATAAGCTACATTTGTATATTGAGGTTTGCCGTAACCTTCCATTTGAATATGTGCTGGAACACGAATTGTATCCCAAATTTTGCAGTTATAATCTGCTTTTTCAAAACCTTCAATACGAGATGCTAAATTTTTTGCATAAGAGAAATACCATAATCCATTTAAAGATTGACGCATGGACATTTCTTCATTGAGCATTTCTTCTTCATTAGCATAATAATGATGGTCGCTATGTGCAGGTAGACGATTATCTGCAAAATATGTTGAGTCTGCCAATTTGCTTATGTCGAAAATTTTTTGTTCCATAAAATATCCTCCTAAAAATTCTTATTACTTTGTTATTTCTATATAAGTATTGAAAAACCTTGCATCTAATTTAAATAAATTATTATATTATCTCAATAATTCAAAATACTTTTACTAAATGCTCAGTATGTAAACGTTTGCTTTAAAATATATAAAATATTTCAGAATTATAAAAAATATAATAAATTTCGAATTAGAACTTATTTATATTATATACAAATAGACAGAAAAATATGTAATATGTTAAACTAAATAATATAACATTTTGAAACAGGTGATTTTATGCCTCTAAAAATCAGAAAAACAATTTTACGTGAACCATTTATTTTTGATACTATAGGAAATCATTGGGAACAACCACCTGTCTATCGTCCAAAAGGATATCCATTATATCATTATTTACAGACAGAAACAGGCTGTGGTGTAGTAGATATCCAACAAAAACAATATACATTAAATGAAGGCGAAGGTATTTTAATCGCACCTTTTACACCACATTCATACAGCGGTAAAACTAAACAATGGATAACATCTTTTATAACTTTCACAGGAATTATTGAAAGCACTATTCCGCAAATATTAGGAAATCACAAAGCTATTTTCATCAACAAAGAACAAGGCATTGCTATCGGAAAATTAATCTGTGATATGACAGATAGATATGAAAATCCTTCTATTGAAGCGAATTCATTTTCCATTGATTGCTATAAATTACTGATGCATTTTATGGATAATGTCAATTTCAACAATTTACTAAATGAGCCTTTATATCAAAAATATGTATTACCTGTAATTAAAGAAATCGAAACTTCCTATGCTAGTGAAATCACAGTACAAAAATTAAGCCAACAAGTGTATGTTACACCACAATACTTATCGCGCTTATTCTCTAAATTCTTAGGTTGCTCTGTCTATAAATATCTGACAAATTATCGCATTAATAAAGCAAAAGAATTATTACTAACTCATCAACGCATGGAAATTCAACAGATTTCTCAATTAGTAGGTTTTTTAGATACTAGCCATTTTATTGCTATGTTTAAAAAATTTACAGGAATAACACCTCTTGATTTTCGCAAACTCAATTAAAAAAAGCTAAGATTAATGGTTTTTATCATTAATCTTAGCTTTTATTTTTATTATTTACCTGTATCTGCCATGCGTTTTGCTAAACGTTTTTTATCAGAATATCTTCTAAATGTAACCCAAAGTGGGCTAGCAATGAATATAGATGTATATGCACCGCAGAAGAAACCGATTAATAATGCAAAGGCAAAATCTTTTGTTGTATCTCCGCCAAAGAAATAAAGCGCAAATGTAGCGAATAATACTGTAGATACTGTATAAATAGAACGAGTCATAGTCTGATAAATACTTGTATTTACAAGTTCTACAATATCGCCATTTTTTCTAAAATGCAATTTTAAATTTTCGCGGATACGGTCAAAAATAACGATAGTATCATTTATAGAGTAACCGATAATTGTAAGTAATGCTGCTACAAATGAAGAATCTATTTGACGCTGAGTAAGTGCAAAAGCACCAAGTACAATAATTACATTGTGTACTAAGCCTAATACTGCTGAAATACCGAATTTAAATTCAAAACGATAAGATACATAAGCAATAATCAATAACCATGAAATAATTGTAGCATATATAGCATTCATGATAAGTTCAGTACCCATTGTAGCACCAACTTTTTCTTCACGAAGCACTTGATATGCACCTAGTTTATCAGTTAAACCAGCCATTACTTCTTTACGTTCTTGTTCTTCTAAATCTACAGTTCTTATCATTACATTTTCAGATTCTGTAGATGAACTAGATTCTCCAGAAAGCTGAATTGTACTATTGCTCAAATTATATTCATTTAAAACAGCACGTACATCATTTATATTTACAGCCTTTTCAAAGCGTAAATCCATGATAGTACCACCAGTAAAGTCAATACCCATATTAAAGCCACGAGTTACCATGAAAAACAAGCTGGCAATAATCAATAATGAAGATATTGCATACCATATCTTGCGTTTACCAATAATATCAAATCTAGCCATTATTTCATGTCACCGTCCTTTACTTTATGACCTAAAGATACACCATAAATACGTGGGTCAGTGAATAATCTAGCTGCAATCAAATGTTTAAGCATAAACTGTGTTAATGTAATAGCTGTAAACATACTGATGACAACACCAAGACCTAAGGTAATGGCAAAACCACGAATTGGACCTGTACCAAAGAAGAATAATACTGCTGCTGCAATAATTGTAGTTAAGTTTGAGTCAAAAATTGTAGTAAATGCACGTTTAAAACCTGAATCCATCGCCATACGAAGTGTTTTGCCTGCTTTTACTTCTTCTTTGAAATGTTCAAAGATAAGTACGTTGGCATCAACCGCCATACCGATAGACAAGATAATACCCGCCACCCCTGGAAGCGTGAGCGTAGCATCTAATAATTTAAGCACGAATAATAAAATTATTACATAAGCCATCAAGCTTAAATTTGCAATCAAACCAGAAACACGATAGAAAAGTAACATAAATACAAAAATCGCACCTACACCAACAGTGAATGCAAATACGCTTTTATCTTTACTATCTTGACCAAGTGTTGGACCTACTGTACGAGTTTCTATAATATCAACTTTTACAGGAAGTGCACCAGAACGTAAAAGCACTGCTAAATTATGTGCTTCTTCAAGATTTCTAGAACCTGTTATTACTGCTTTACCACCAGTAATTGGTTCATTAACACGTGGAGCTGTTAAAACTTCACCATCAAGTAAAATAGCAATTGTTCTGCCTACATTTGCAGAAGTCAAATCAGCAAATTTTTGAGCACCTTCATCTGTGAATTCAATAGCTACTTCATTTTGATTATTTTGTGTAGTTTGTTCTCTAGCATCTTTTAAATCTGTACCGCTTAAAACAGTATTGCCTTCTTCATCTTTGAATTCAAGCATAGCTGTTTTACCAAGTACAGCAATAGCTTTATCTGGGTCTTTAACACCAGGAAGCTCAATGATAATACGGCGTTCGCCTTCACGCTGAATGATTGGCTCTGTCAAACCAAGTTCATTTACACGTTTTTCCATGATTTTTACTACACGGTTCATAGCATCATCATTAACTTGTGCTTGCTCTGTATCTACACCTTCTAAAACGACATGAGTACCACCTTGAAGGTCTAAACCTTGTCTTATTGAGCCAGCTAGTGGTGCTATAAATGCAGCAAAAACACCAACGATAACAATAATTACCGCTAATAATTTCAATAAAGGATTTTGTTTCAAAATATCTTCCCCCAATATCCTTATAATTATCTGTATTTTATAGTAGTATTTTCTGTCAAAATCATATCTACTTTGATATCGTAATCGTCTTTGATTACTTCATCAACTAATTGACAATCATATACTGCTGCTATTTTTTTAGCGTTGATAGCTTTTACTAAATATCTATCATAATAGCCACCACCCATACCGAGTCGATAACCTTTTTTATCTAGTCCTACAGCAGGCACTAAAATAAAATCTATATCTTGTGGCTTTACAATTTTTAGATTTTCTTCTTTTACTGTCAAAATATTATATGCACCTACAACTAATTCATCTAAAGATTTTATTAAAGTCGCTTGCATTATTTTCATATTCTTATCAGTAATATAAGGCAGGCAAATTTGTTTGCCTGCCTTGAGAGCATTTACTATTAATTCTTTTGTCTGAAATTCATCAGGCATTGAAGCATATAAAAAACATATCTGAGAATTTTTATATTCCTCAAGTTCTACAATTTTCTTTGTAATTACTGCTGAATACTCATTTTTCTGGATTAATGTTAACGCTCTTCTTTTTGCTAAAAGTTCTTTACGTTGAACTTTTTTATTATTTGTTAGCTGGGTTAGCATTTGTTTTTTCCTGAGTTAAATCTCTAGCTACAGCAGCACTGCTGATTTTAATTTCTACATTATCAGCAATTCTAATTCTAATGAAATCAGATTTTTCTAAATCAATATAAGTAATTTCCCCATGGATACCACCTATAGTTAAAATACGATGACCTACTTTTAAATTATCCATCATTGTATTGCGTTGTTTTTGTTGTTTTTTCTGTGGACGATAAAGTAAGAAATAGAAAATTATTACCATTAATACTATTGGTCCATAGGAATAAAGACTTGCCATCATTGAATCACTCATAAAAAAATTCTCCTCATCATAAAAAATTATATTAATTTATTTTATATTAGCTATAGTATAGCATAATACCTCTATTTATTTACAAATATTCCTCAAAATTTACACAGATTTTGCATTGAATGAGAAATTAGCTGTAAATTTGCGATAAAATTCTGGGAACCTATCTTCCATGATAGATTGACGCATCTGTCTCATAAAGTCAATTAAGAAATGAAGATTATGGATTGTTAATAAACGTAAACCAAAGATTTCATTTACACGGACTAAATGACGAATATAAGCTCTAGAATAATTTCTGCAAGTATAGCAATTGCAATGTTCATCAATTGGGTGGAAATCATGCTCATACTGTGCATTTTTTATTACTAAACGGCCATTCCATGTCATAGCTGTTCCATTTCTAGCTACACGAGTAGGGTATACACAGTCAAACATATCTATACCTCTCATTACACCTTCAACTAAACAATCTGGCGTACCTACACCCATCAAATAACGTGCTTTATTTTGTGGTAAATGTTCCAAAGTGATATCGAGCATTTCATACATCAATTCTTTTGGTTCACCAACACTTAAACCACCAACAGCATATCCAGGGAAATCCATATCCACTAAACGATTAGCACATTCGATACGTAAATCTTTATACATACCACCTTGCACGATACCGAATAAACCTTGATTTGGATTTGTCATCGTATCTTTACAACGCTGTGCCCAACGAAGTGTAAGCTCCATAGACTCACGAGTATATTTGAAATCAGCAGGATATGGCACACATTCATCAAATGCCATGATTATATCTGCACCTAAATCCATTTGTGATTGTGTAGCAATCTCTGGAGATAAGAACTTTTTAGAACCATCGATATGAGAACGGAAAGTTACCCCTTCTTCAGATATTTTACGTAAATCGCCTAAACTAAATACCTGAAATCCGCCACTATCTGTCAAAATAGCTCTATCCCAATTCATAAATTTATGCAAACCGCCAGCTTCTTTCACAAGCTTAGAGCCAGGACGCAAAAATAAATGATAATTGTTACTTAAAATAATTCCAGCACCCATTTCTTTTAATTCTTCCGGTGCTAAAGTCTTAACACTAGCCTGAGTACCAACAGGCATAAAAATAGGTGTATCAAAACTACCATGTGGTGTATGAATACGACCAGCACGTGCTCCAGTATGTGGACACTGCTTTATAAGTTCATAAGTAATTGCAGGTTTCATTATGCCTCCAAGATAAATATATTTATTCGTTTTCCCTTTAAATAAAAGAAAATGAACTAAAAAGAAAATTTTCCTAAAAATAACTATCTTATTCTATAAACATAGCGTCGCCAAAACTAAAGAAACGGTATTTTTCTTTTACTGCTTCTTCATATGCGGAAAGTACATATTCTCTGCCAGCAAAAGCGCTGATTAACATGATTAAAGTTGATTTTGGTAAATGGAAATTAGTGATAATAGAATCTACGATTTTAAATTTATAGCCAGGATAAATAAAAATGCCTGTTTCTTCTGCTATTGGAGAGATAGTGCCATCTTCTTTCGCAGCTGATTCTAAAGTGCGGATAGATGTTGTACCTACAGCGATTACTCTACCACCATTAGCTTTAGTTTGATTGATAATATCTGCTGCTTCTTTTTCAATATGGTAGAATTCTTTATGCATTACATGGTCTTCAATATTATCTACATTTACAGGGCGGAAAGTGCCAAGACCTACATGAAGTGTTACAAAAGCTAAATTTACACCCATTTCTTTTATTTCCGCTAATAATTCTTTTGTAAAATGAAGACCTGCTGTTGGTGCTGCTGCTGAGCCTTCTTCTCTTGCATATACAGTTTGATAGCGATTTTTATCTTCTAATTTTTCATGAATATATGGTGGAAGTGGTGTTTCACCCAATCTATCCAAGATTTCTTCAAAGATACCATCAAATTTAAATTCTACAATACGACCGCCAAAATCTGTATGACCTACAACTTCACAAGCAAGCTCATCACTAAATTCAATGACATTACCTAATTGAGCTTTTTTACCTGGTTTTACTAAAACTTCCCATTGATTAGTATTTGTTAAACGCTTTAATAAAAATACTTCAACTTTACCGCCTGTTTTTGCTCTATGACCAATAAGACGAGCAGGCATTACCTTTGTATCATTAAATACTAAAGTATCACCTTTGCGTAAATACTGTTTAATATCATAAAAATGTTTATGTTCAATAGTTTTTTCTTTGCGATTTAACACCATCAAGCGTGAATGGTCACGTTTAGCACATGGTGTTTGAGCTATTAATTCTTCTGGAAGATTATAGTCAAACTCATTTAATAGCATTAAATATTATCCCCTTTATTTTTATTTATACATATCTTTTATATTTACATCACTATAATAATGATATAAAATTTGCTGATATTTTTTACCTTTATCCGCTAAAGATTTTGCTCCCCATTGAGACATTCCCAAACGATGACCAAAACCACTGCCTTTAAAAATCAATTTTTTATCATCTTTATCAATTTTTAAAGTATCGCCTTTAGCTTTTTTATTACCTTCTAATTCTATAGTAAAATTGCTACTTTTTAAACCCAATAAACTGCGAAGCTGTGTCTTGGTCAATTCCACAGATTTTTTATTACTGCCTATAAATTTTACAACTTGCGGTTTACTTGCTTTATTTGGATTTTTTTTCAATCCACTAAAATCTATTTCTTTTATTGTACCAATATCACTATATGAATTTTTTATAGATTTACTTAAATTATCTACTGTTACAGATACTGCCCAACTTTGATATGGAGATTGCTCCTCTTTATCTTCTACTGCTCTCAAATAAGGCACATTGACATTCCATACATTGATACTGTCATCAGTTTGACCACCTGAAGCTGCATGAAATACTGAACATATAGGTTGATTTAAATAAACAATGACTTCTCCTTTTGTAGCATCTATAGCTTTATTCGTAGTCGCAGCTTCTGAATCCATACCACCATAAACTTGGCAATCTGTTGTTACACAGACGTCAAAACCTTCTTTTGTATGTTTTCGATCAAGCTTATCGTATAAAGCAAAAGTTCTAGCAGCTACAGCTTGAGCTTTTAAAGCTTCTATATTCCAACTAGCAGGCATTTCTTCTGGTACGACACCATATAAATATTCATCAATTAATAAACGATTTATCACTGTAAGCCCTGCTTTATGCGGTTGAATAATCAAATTTCCCCTATATCGTTTGCCATTGACAATTACAGGAGCATTATCTTTGACTGCTACCACTAAAGTAGTAGTTTCCTTACCTTTTTTATTGACATAAACAGTTCTATCTTTTTGACGAATATTTACTTCATTCATCTTTTTAAATTTATAATTTACTTTATTGTCGACATCTTTGACCACAAAATCATCATTTGCTGTGATTACAACTTCTTGTACTCCTTGTAATAATCCCACTCTTACATATGGAGCTGATGATTGTGCTGATACTACTTGTATATTATTTACAAATGCACAACAGCATAATAGACAAATAAGATATAGATATTTTTTCATATTTAATATCCTCTTTTATTTTTTATTCTATTTTTATTTATTTTAGATTTGACTGTTTTCTTCTGTCCAGAATATGTTATCTGACAATAAATAAAGAAAATCAACGCTAAAATAAATGCCACTAAACTAGTTGTCTGTGCAGATGTAAAGCTTAAAAATACAGGAGTAGCATAATCGCCACGCAAAAATTCCAAGCCAAAGCGAGCTAAACTATATAACATTATATATAAAGAAAAAGCTTGACCTTTGGCATGAGGAAAAGCTCTAAAAATCAACAATAGAGCAAAAATCACAAAATCAATTTGACCTTCCCATACTTCAGCAGGCCATAATGGTTGAGCACCATACGTATGATAAGCAAGTGTTGTTTCTGGATAAATAATACCAAAATTACCACCAGTTGGCGCACCAAAAGCATCACCATTTAATAAATTAGCACAACGACCAATGGCTTGCCCTAAAATAATTGCTGGAGCTACGATATCAGCTAGTGCCAAGATATCTATTTTATGACATCTAGCATAAATAATTCCTGCTCCCACGCCAAAAACGATACCACCTTGAATAGCCATACCACCTTGCCATACATAAAAAATTTCACTTAAATGATGACTATAATACGCCCAATCAAAGAAAAATACATCCCACAATCTAGCGCCCACAATACCAGCGATACCACTATAAATACCGATATCTACAATATGATTGTGCCATCTGCCATCTTGTTTTGCTAAGAAATAAGCCACACCTGTTGCCAAAATAATACTCAAAGATAAAATCAGACCATATGCTCTTATCGGAAAATCACCAACAAAAAATAAATATTGGTGCATACTATCACCTCAGTATATTATTTTATATTGGTCAAATCTGTTATCCACATGATTTCAGCATCTTCACCATCTTCATAATACCCACGACGGCGACCTACAGATTTAAAACCTAATGATTCATACAAATGTATTGCTCCTTTATTACTTGGTCGAACTTCTAAGGTCATAGCATTTGCCTTTCTTTCTTGAGAAATATTGATGATTTCCTTCATCATCAATCGACCTATACCTTTGTTTTGATATTCAGGAGTTATAGCCACATTTGTTATTTGAGCTTCATCAAATAATATCCAAACACCTACATATCCAATGACTCTTTCGCCATCTAAAGCCAACAAATAATAAGCTTTATCATTAGAAGCTTCCTGCCAAAAAGATTGTCTTGACCATGGCATATCAAAACAAGATTTTTCTACAACTTCCACAGCACTTGCATCTTCTGGAGTCATTTTACGAAAATTTATTTGCATATTTTCACCTTATAAATCTGTTAATTTTTCGCCATGGCGTTTTTCCCATAAAACTTCAGCTTCTGAACGGCGAATATATACAGGTTCTAAATCCATGATATTATCATAATCTTCATTTTCAAATCTAGCTTTTGCTGCCATAGCTACATTACTTGCTCTAGGCATACAAAGATGTGGTAAACCTAAAGAAACATTTTCATATTGAACGATTATATCTGCTTTTTTTTGAGCAATATCTCCCACAAATACTACTGGTTTGTCTAGTGTAGAACAATATTTTACCACTTCTTCAAAATCCATCACGCAAATTTGTTTTTTCTCATCAAAGCCCTTGCCATTCCACTCATATAAAGCAAAATATGCATTGCTTTTTTGTGCATCTAATACACTTGCCACATATACACCTGGCACTGGATAATGATAAGCCATAGCCTCTAATGAAGATACAGCCACTACAGGAATGGATAAAGCATATGATAACATTTTAGCAGTAGCAAGACCTATGCGTAGCCCTGTAAAAGAGCCTGGCCCTATGCTTATAGCTACACCTGTTAAATCAGATTTATCCATATGTGCAATTTTTAAAACATCTTGCACATGCCCTAATAAAACTTCTGATTGGGGTAATTTTAATTGCATGATAATCTCTGCAACTAATTTATCTTTTTGCACAATAGCAGCACCTGAAACTATTGTTGAAGTATCAATCGCTAATATTGCCACAGTGCTTCAACTCCTCATAAATATTTTTATATTTTTGACCTTCAAGATTGATAGTAATTATACGCTTTTGTTCACTATCGCCACGCTCGATTTTTAAATGCAAATAATCTTCTGGCATATAGGCAAAAAATCTATCTGGCCACTCAATCAATACTACTTCATCTTCAACATCAGTATACTCATAAAAACCAATTTCCTCTAAATCTTCTGGTTGCTCTAAACGATATAAATCAAAATGATATATACGCTTTTTACCTTCATATACATTCATTAAATTAAAAGTAGGACTTGTAACAATTTCTTTTACTTTTAATGCCTTACATAAACTTTGTGTAAATAAAGTTTTACCTGCACCTAAATCACCTTCAAGACAAATTATCAAATTATCTTGAATTAAATTTGCTATCTTTTCACCTAAAAGACTTGTTTGTTCAGGTGAATTTGTAGTTATTGTAAACATATTTCACCTCAAAAATTCATTTTAATCATATTATTTAAAATCATCAACTATGCAAATACTAGCACCTGTTTTTCTTGCAGCTGCCAAGCCCACGTCAGAGTCCTCAAAAATAATGGTATCTTCTGGCTTAACCTTAAAATATTCCATTGCTTTTAAAAATCCTTCTGGGTCTGGTTTGCCATTTTTCACATCATCAATAGTAAAAATAACATCAAATAATTCTAATCTACCAAAATAACGCAAAATATCTTTAGAATTACTTGAACCACTTGTTACTACAGCTGTATGATATTCATTTTTCATAGCTTTAATAATATTAAACAAATGAGTATTTTCTGTAGCATATTTTAGATTTTCTTCATAATATAATTTCTTAGCATCATGAATTTCTTCAAAACGATTTTCAGGAACACCCATTATCGGTAAAAATCCACGATAAGTAGGGCCCCAACATTTTTCAACATATATATCGTAATCAAAAATCACAGGTAATCCAGCTCTTTCAATAGCTTCACGATATGCCATATAATTCACTCTGCGCGTATCAAATAAAGTACCATCTAAATCACAAATAACTAATTTACTTTTTTCCATTAAAAATCCCCTTAGGTTATTTAAAATCTATCATTATTTTTTACAATATCTATGTTATTCTATCACATCTAAAGATACTTGTCTTTTATATCTATGGTTTTTCTTGCAAACAACTTTATTTTCTTACCAAAATAATAAAGCTACTTTCGATTTTATCTCTAAATCAAAAGTAGCTTTATTTTATATTCATACTTAGTCAATCAATTTATTTGCTCTAAGTACAGTTTTTATACTTTCTGCACTAAAATGAAGAGCTTTTAATTCATCTTCTGGTAAATCTATAGCTAATCGTTTTTCTACACCATTTGCACCAATGATACTTGGCAAGCTAAGTGCTACATCTGTTAAGCCATATTCGCCTTCAAGCGGAGTAGAAACTGGTGTTACACAACGTTCATTAAACATAACAGCACGAGCTAATCTACAAGCGCCCATTGCTATACCAGTATTTGTCCAACCTTTAGACAATAATACATCATATGCTGTATTTACTACTTCCTGAGCTATAGCTTTTTTATCAAAATCACTGTTATGATCATAATATTTATCTAAATCAGCTAAACGCACACCGCCAATGCTGATTGTAGACCATGCAGGAAAAGCAGAATTACCATGTTCACCAAGCATAAAGCCCTGAACATCTTTAGCATCAACATTATAATGATTTGCTATGATGCGTTTTAAGCGAAGTGTTTCTAAAGTAGTCCCTGTACCGAATAATTTTCCTTTTTCATAACCGAATTTAGTAGCTGCCAAATATGTAGTTACATCAAGCGGATTAGTAATCATGATAAAAGGTGTATTTTTTGTATATTTTGTAACCTCTGTCATGATTTCGCCAATAACTTTTACATTTCGTTCTGCAAGTATTAGTCTGTCTAATTTTTCCCCAGGTAAGATACTAGGGCCACCAGAACAAATAATTATATCAGCATCTTTACACTGACTAAAATCGCCTGAATAAACTTTCATACCTGGTACATACGTACAAGGTGTCGCATGAGTTGCATCTAAAGCTTCGCCATGAGCTACTTTTTCATTAATATCTATACATACAATTTCAGCAGCTAAATTCATCGCCATTGCTTGCGTTAATACAGCTGAACCTACATGACCAAGACCTATGATTGCTAATTTACTCATTTTCATTCTAATTACCCCCATATCACAAAACCATTAATCTTATTTTATTAAATAAATGGTTCGATTTTTTATGATATAGCAAATAATCTTCATTGTCAACATGTAAACTAGTTTAGTCTTTTTTCTTTTCAAAAATTTTCGCCATCATTTTCTTTACAAGTCTTACACTTTGATCAAATTTTTCCGTATCACTATCTGATAAATCAGTCGTGCTTTCCATAAAAATAAGTCTTTGCGATTTTTGATGTTCCTTTAAAAAATTTCTACCTTTTTCACTCAAAGAAATTTGACTATATCTTCTATCCTTACTTAAACAAGTCTTTTTAATAAATTCTTTTTTCACTAATTTATCAATGATAGGACTCATTTGTTGTTTTGATATAGATAAATGTTTTGCCAGCTCTGTTACAGTAGCAAATGTATCCTCTTTTTCAAAAAGATAATACATTACTGCAAAGTGATTGAGTGGTAATGGCAAAGCTGCAGTTCGCCATAATTTGTGATTATAAGTCATCATAATATCAAATAAATCAAAATAAATATCTGATATCTTTCTGCTATTCTTCTCCAAAAATTTCTCTCCCTTTGTCAAAATTTAATAATAAAAAATTTTATTTTTTCAAAGATTAAAACCAGATTAAAAACTGTCTTCAAGAGTGCAAAATTCTTGACTTTTCAATAGATATACTATACTATAGAACACGATAATAGTAAATACTTGTGTACTATCAGCTATTTATAAAAAATCTAAAAAGCTGATTATAAAGCTGTGCTAAAGCACAGCTTTTGAAATTTATCAAAGGAGGTTTAATAATTTTGGCCACACAATCAAAGAAAAAAGCTGTTATCCTAGTTGTAGCCATAGTAGTTATAGCACTTATTGGATATCTTGCATATTCTAAGTTAACAGCTACATCACAGGGCAACAAAACAGCAGGTGGTCCTGCAACTGTAAAAGCAATGCAGGTAATCAAACGTGATACACCACTTAATTATGAATATGCTGGTAATATCAAATCAACAGACGAAGTAAAAATCACTTCTCGTGTTTCAGGCACAATTGTTGAAAAATATATTACAGGTGGCGAATTCGTACAAGCAGGTCAACCACTTTACAAAATTGACAGTCGTCAATATGAAAGTACATTGCTCTCAGCTCAAGCAACATTAGCTCAATCTCAAGCTAATTATCAAAACGCTTTAGCTACATTACAAAATGCTCAAGTAGATAATAACCGTTACCAAACATTATTATCTCAAAACGCAATTTCCGATCAACAAGCTGCAACTCAACAATCTCAAGTAGAAGCTTTAACTGCATCATTGCAAGCTCAGCAAGCAATCATTGATTCCAATGCTGCTCTTGTAAAAAAAGCTCAAGAAGATTTAGATGATACAGTTGTTTATGCCCCAACTTCTGGTAAACTCGATATCAATGATATTGATGTAGGTGCTTATGCTACTGCTGGAAGTACAGTTCTTGTAACAATGGGCTCTGTAGACCAGGTATATGCTCAATTTAATGTAAGTGAAAATGAATATTTAAATCTTGCATCTTTCTTTAATAGTGATACTAACAATGTAACTATCACTTTAAGTGATGGTACAGAATATCCTGTTTCTGGTCACCTTGTGCAAGTAGACCGTTCTTTAACTACAAATACTGGTACACTTGCAATCAATGCTTTATTTGATAATCCAGATGGTCTTTTACTTCCTGGTATGTTCGCTCGTGTAAAAATTTCTGGACAAGTAATTCCAAATGCTACTTTAATTCCACAACGTGCAGTACAACAAGTTCTTGAAAAAACTTTCGTAACTGTAGTAGGTCCAGACAATAAATCTGTAAGTAAAGCTGTTACTTTAGGTGATAAAGTTGGTAGTTATTGGATTGTTAAAGATGGTTTAGATGCTAATGACGTTGTTGTTGTTGAAGGTCTTACTAAATTACAAGAAGGCGTTCCTCTTAACGTCACTATGGTAACTCCTGAAGAATTAGGTTTAACTTTTTAATCAGGGGGTGCTATAATTGTCAAGATTCTTTATAAATCGTCCGATATTTGCTATTGTTATATCTTTAATCATTGTAATCTTAGGTACAATTTCTGCTTTTAACTTACCAATAGCACAATATCCACAGATTTCTCCACCTACAATTACTGTAAGCACAACTTATACAGGTGCCAATGCTGATACCGTAAATGAAACTGTCGCTCAAGTAGTTGAACAGCAAGTAAACGGTGTTGAAGGCATGGACTATATGAGTTCTACTGCTTCAAATGATGGTAGATATAGCTTACAAGTAGTCTTCAAATTAGGTACTGATGGTGATATGGACTCAGTAAAAGTACAAAACAATGCTTCTACTGCTGAACCAAGCTTACCAACTGATGTTCAAACATATGGTCTTACTACTCGTAAAGCCTCTAGTGATATGGCAATGGTATTGACTTTAACATCACCTAATGGTACTTATGATAGTGTTTTCTTAAAAAACTATGCTGATATTTATCTCGTAGATAAAATTAAACGTGTTCCAGGTGTTGGGGACTTAAACGTATTCGGTGCTGACTATGCAATGCGTCTTTGGATCAATCCTGATAAATTAGCTGAACTCGGTCTTACTGTAGCTGATGTTGTCAGTGCAGTAAAAGAACAAAACATTCAGGCTCCTGCTGGTACAATCGGTCAGATGCCTGCACCAAAAGACCAAGAATTCCAATATACAGGTAAAGTTCAAGGTCGTTTAATAACACCTGAAGAATTTGGAAACATTATTATTCGTTCTGATAATAATAGTGGTTCCTTCGTTCGTGTAAAAGATGTTGCTAGAGTAGAAACTGGCGCTCGTACAAATAATATTTCTGCTAAACATAATAATCAAAATTCTGTAGGTTTCGGTGTTCAGCTTACAAGTGATGCTAACGCAATGGAAACTGTAAGCCAAGTAAAAGAAATCCTTGAAGAAGCTAAAGCAGATTTCCCTCCTGATTTAGAATATGAAGCAGTTGTAGATAATACAACATATATCAGCGAATCTATTCAGGAAGTTGTTAAAACATTTGTTGAAGCCCTCTTACTCGTTATGCTCATTGTATATATCTTCTTACAGAGCTGGCGTGCAACTTTAATTCCAATGCTCGCTGTACCAGTTTCCCTTATCGGTACTTTTGCAGCCTTCATTGTATTAGACTTTACTATTAATACACTTACCTTATTCGGTATGGTTCTTGCCATCGGGCTTGTTGTCGATGATGCTATCGTTGTTATCGAAAACGTTGAGCGTCATATGGCAGAAGATGGTCTTGACCCTAAAGAAGCAACAGGTCGTGCTATGGACGAGGTACAAGGTCCAGTTGTCGCTATTGCCTTCACACTTGCCTCTGTATTCGTACCAGTAGCAGGTTTAGGCGGTATGACAGGGGTTTTATATCGTCAGTTCGCTTTGACTATTGCTATTTCTATGGCGTTATCTGCCTTTGTGGCTTTAACACTTACACCTGCACTTTGTGCTACTTTGTTAAAACCACATACTCCTAATGAAAATAAAGATTCTACTATAGGTAGTTTCTTTATTAGATTTAACCAATTCATGAATTGGATGACTAGAGGATATGTAAAATGTATTGCTTTCCTTATTGGTAAAGCTAAACTTTGCGTAGTATTTCTTGTAATTATCACAGCTCTCATGGCTGGTTTATTTAGAATATTACCAACTACATTCATTCCTCCAGAAGACCAAGGTTTCTATCTTGGTTCTGTAACATTACCAGAAGGTACTTCCTTAAATCGCACAGAAGAAATAATGGATGCCTTATCTCAAGAACTCAGACAAAATCCAGGTGTTGACCAGGTTATGGGTATTTCTGGTTATGATATTTTATCTGGTGGTGCAAAATCTAGTGCAGCTACTTTCTTCGTTGGTTTAAAACCATGGAGTGAAAGAACTACTCCAGAAACAAGTATCGATGCTGAAGTTGGTATGGCATTTAAGCAAGGTATGAATTACCCAGAAGCTTCTATCATCGCTATGAACCCACCATCTCTTCCAGGTCTTGGTATGGTCAGCGGTTTCAATCTTCAATTACAAGATATGAGCGGTCATACTAATGAAGAATTAGATACTATCACTAAAAAAATCGTTGCTGCCGCTAATCAGCGTCCAGAACTTCAAGGTGTATATACTACTTACAGTATAAAATCACCAATATATGAATTTGAAGTAGACCGTGAAAAAGTTAAAAACTTAGGTTTAAATATTTCTGATGTATTCACTGCTCTCCAAGTAAACTTTGGTGGTACTGAAATCAACGATTTCAACCAATTTGGTCGTACTTATAAAGTAGTAATGCAAGCAGATAGCAATTTCCGTAATGAAGCTGATACAACACGTTTCATCTTTATTCGCGGATCTAATGGTCAAATGGTTCCATTAAATACTATAATTAAACCAAAATTAAATTCAGGTCCTGCTATCATCTCTCGTTTCAATGCTAGCAGAAGTGTTACAATTCAAGGTAGCCCAAAAGATGGATATAGCTCTGGTCAAGCCATGGCTGCTATCGAAGAAGTTGTAAAAGAAGTGGCACCTACTGGATTTAATATTGACTGGTCTGGTCAAAGCCGTGAAGAACGTGCTGCAACAAGCTCTACAACTCAAGTTATGGCTCTTGCTCTTGTATTCGTATTCTTATGCCTTGCTGCTTTATACGAAAGCTGGAGCGTACCATATGCTGTATTGTTGACTGTTCCAACTGGTATCTTTGGTGCTTTATTATCTGCATATGTCTTAAATATGCAAATCAGTATCTATATGCAAATCGGTATCATCGTTATCATCGGTTTGGCAGCTAAGAACGCTATTCTTATCGTAGAATTCGCTAAAGTTCGTGTTGATACTGGTATGAAACCATTAAAAGCTGCTTTAGAAGCGGCAAAACTTCGTCTTCGTCCAATCATAATGACATCTCTTGCATTCATCATCGGCTGTTTACCACTTGCTGTAGCAACTGGCGCTGGTGCTGCTGCTCGTAATAACATGGGTATTGCCGTTGTTGGTGGTATGATTTTTGCCACTATCTTAGGTGTATTCTTAATCCCTGTTATGTATCTTGTTGTTATGAAAATAACTTCTTGGCTCACTGGAGATAAGAAAGTTAAACCAAAATCCGAAGTCGATAAATTTATGTAATTTTTTTGACCAATATTATCTTTTGATATAAAATAAAAATCGCTTTTTATGCTTATCTATGATATAATTGGCTAAATAAATACTATGAATAAGATGCTATAAATTTATAGCATCTTATTCTATAAATTTAAGGAGATATACTTATGATGTTAAAAAGAATGTTTCTGACTTTTATGAGTATTTTTACACTACTAGCTGTAGCAGCTATGCCAGGCACAAGTTTTGCAGCAGACGGATATTTGTATACTAGCGAACGCTTCGGTTACAGTATAAAATGTCCTGAAAAACCTCTCGCTGTAATTAATTTGAGCATTCTTTCCCCTCAAGAACAAGGAGATGTTCTCATATTTGAAACAGATGGTCATAACCCTACAAAATACTGGGTTGTTTCCCCAAATGCTTTCAGTAATGATACTTTCCCCGACCTTGATAATTTAACTGATGAAGCTAGACAAGATTTATTTACTCGATTAGCTATTGAACGTGGATATGAAGCGATTTCTCTTGTTCCAATTCAAGGACATAATGCTATTTATGCTGTTACTGCAAAAACTATCCAAATCGATACAGATAAAGATGGTCAAGTAGATAAAACAATTGAACAAGAAGGACAAAATATCGAAACATATTTTAAAGGTGCAAAATCCAATTACTGTATCGTTTTATCATCAAAATCAGCATTAACTGAAGATGATATTAATAATTACCAATATGGTTTATTATCCTTCAATGATAAATAATCTTAAAAATAGAGAAAAAGCCAGTATAACTGGCTTTTTCTTTTATTCTCTATTGACATTTTGACCTATAATTATATAATAATAATTAACGGTTAGCACTCTTTGTATTAGAGTGCTAATAATTCATTTTTAATCTAAATTTAGGAGTGACAAATCTTGGCTAAAGAAACACATCAATTTCAAGCTGAAACTAAAAAATTACTCGATTTAATGATACATTCTATTTATACAAACCGTGAAATATTCCTTCGCGAATTAATTTCCAACGCTTCTGATGCAATCGATAAATTACATTTTGAATCACTTACAAATCGTGATTTACTCGAAGGCAATAGCGATTATGAAATCTTCTTAATTCCTGATGAAGCTAGCCATACATTGACTATTTCTGATAATGGTCTTGGTATGAATAGAGAAGAACTCATTGAAAACTTAGGTACTATCGCAAAATCTGGTACAAAAGCATTCTTGGAAAAACTTCAACAAGCTAAAGAAGGCGACAATGACACTCAAAAAGATTTAATCGGTCAATTCGGTGTAGGTTTTTACTCCGCTTTCATGGTAGCTGAAAAAATCACTGTAGTTTCCAGAAAAGCCGGCGAAGCTCAAGCTTATAAATGGGAATCCACAGCTGATGGTTCTTACACTATCGAAGAATGCACTAAAGATAGCCGTGGTACTAATATCACTATCACACTTTTACCTGAATTCTATGGTGATAAAGCTGAAGAAAACTTCACTGACACATATAAATTACAATCTCTTGTAAAAAAATATTCCGATTATGTTCGTTACCCAATCAAAATGAACTTTGTCATTGAAGAACAGCCAAAAGATGCTGATGGTAAACCAATCGAAGGTGCTGGTACTATCAAGAAAAATGAAGTTCGCATCTTAAACTCCATGCAACCACTTTGGGCTAAAAATAAATCTGAAATCAAAGAAGAAGAATACACTGAATTCTATCAAAATCTTTTCCATGATTGGGAAAAACCAATGGAAGTAATGCACAATAAAATCGAAGGTAATATCGAATACACTTCCCTTTTATTCTTCCCTGCACATGCTCCTTACAATCTTTATCATAGCGATTATGAACCAGGCTTACAGCTTTATTCTCGCCATGTATTCATCATGGATAAATGCAAAGACCTCTTACCTGAATATCTCCGCTTTGTTAAAGGTTTAGTTGACTCTCCTGATTTCTCCTTAAATATCTCTCGTGAACTTTTACAACAGAGCCGTGAATTAAAATTAATCGGTAAAAACTTAGAAAAAACTATCTTAAAACAATTAGCAAATACACTCAAAAAAGACCGCAGTAAATATGAACAATTCTGGAAAGAATACGGTAAATCCTTAAAAATCGGTATCTATGGCAGTGTATATAATGGTGGCAGTGATGTAGTAAATAAATTAAAAGATTTACTCTTATTCACCACTTCCAAAGAAGATAAACTCATCACTTTAAAAGAATATGTAGAAAATATGCCTGAAAGCCAGAAAAAAATCTACTATGCTACAGGTAAAGACCGTGTAAGTATCGATAGCTTACCACAGATGGAAATTCTACGCGATAAAGGTATTAATGTATTATACTTCCTTGATAACGTTGACGAGTTCGCTATTGAAGTTATGCGTGAATATGAAGGTAAACCATTCCATTCCATCAGCCGTGGCGATTTAGACCTTGATGATGTTGAATCTCAAGAAGTGAAAAAAGAAACTGAAACAATCGCAAAATCCAATGAAGATTTAATCAAAGATATCAAAGAAACTCTTGGCGATAAAGTTGCTGAAGTAAAAATCAGTAGCCGTTTAAAATCCTCTGCTGTTTGCTTAGTAGCAGACGAACAAGGTCCAAGCTTCGCTATGGAACAAGCTTTTGCTGATGCAAATAATCCAATGTTCAAAGCTAGACGTATCTTAGAAATCAATCCAAAACATGATTTATTTGCTCGTTTACAAAAAGTACATGAACAAGGCAAAGAAAGTACTGCCTTCAAAGATTATTGCTCACTTTTATATGCTCAAGCACTTCTCATCGAAGGTATGATGCCAGAAGACCCAGCTGCAATTGCTAATAAAATCGCTGAATTGATGGCTAAATAATTATATTTATATAAAAAAATCCTACAGAATTTATCTGTAGGATTTTTATTTATGATTTTATTTCATTACTTTTTAATCTACAATATTATAAATAGTGTATTTAACAAGTTTTAAAATTCGGCAAGCTTCACCATCAACTAATTTATATTGAATTTCACAAATGCCACCAGTCGGATTAGCATTTGTATCATCTTCTAAATAAAGTGGAAATGTTCTTTTGACATACTCCCCATGCCTAAAGGCAGGGGATTCTTGGATACAAACGATACTTGCCTACTAAAATAGCAGGTCTTACTATATCTCTCCAAAGAAGGTTGATGCCCCAACCTTCCATATCTAAAAAAATTTATTAATAAAATATATTCTCTCTATCTTATTCTAGATAAATAAAAAAAATCCTATTTACCTAAAATATATCTTTCAATACCATAAGCTACACCATCTTCAAATACTGATGGAACTACAATTTTAGCACTATTTCTAGCTTTTACACTGCCATTTGCCATTGCCATACCCATTCCCACTGTAGATAAAATTTCAATATCATTATCTCCATCGCCAAAAGCATAGCTATCTTTTATATCTATATTCAATAACTCTAAAACCTTTAATGCTCCTGTAGCTTTGGAATTTTCTTTAGCATAGACTTCTAAATGACAATAATTATGGTTCATATCCTCTACATAAGTCATATTTTCAGGCAAATTCTCTATGATATATTTTCTATCTTCATGTCTAGGTGAATCTATTTCTAATTTATAAACATCTATAGCTTTTTTATCATAATCGAAAGTCAGTTGGTCAGCAAAAATTCCGTATTGCCCTAAACGATAGATTAGATATTCAAATTTTTTATCTACATAAGTATGAAAATCTCCCTGTAAGCTGTATTGCATATCATGGTCATCACAAATAGATGTGAGCTTTTCTACAAAAGATTTTTCAAGTGGCGCTCTATAAATAATCTTATCGTGGAAAAATATAACTGAACCATTAAGCAATACATAACCATCGAAACCAAAATTTCTTATCTTTTCATCAAGAAAAGCAAGTGAACGACCACTAGCAATAAATACATAATGACCTTGCCCTTGTAATTTACGAATTGCTTTTTGTACGTTTTCACGCATATAACGATAATCTGGATGTGTACCTTCAATCAAAGTTCCATCAACATCAAAAAATACGGCTTTCATAACATACCTCATTACTAAAAAATCTCATTACTAAAAAATTCTGCCTTTATTTTAATAATTTCTTTCAATCAATTCTATTTCTTTCTCTGTAGGATATATTCCATCTTCATAAAGTTTTTCATAAATTCTTGGAATTTTTTTCAATCTATTATTCATATCTTCTATATCAAAGGATACTAAATCTATATCATCATCCAATAACCATTCACAATAATTTTCATATTCTTCACCACTTTTTTCACTATAGGCTTCAGCAATGCTTTTTAATCCATCGACACCACCACAATCTTCAATAATACCATATCCTTTACCTTTTAACACACGTGGTAAACCCTTTTTCGATAATACTTCATCTATGATAATTTTTTCTAATTTTACATTTATTTCCCAATTATCACCAAAATCATATCTAAATTTAATTTTAGGCATATCTGGTGTAATAAGTTGTTTCATCTTCACTTCAAAAATATTAAAGTCATAAATGCTTTCATCTAATTCATTAGTTTGACTATCAGGTAATCCTATCTTTATTATCTTTAATAAAGATTTTCTTGATATCTCTATATTTTTTCTTCCTAATTCTTTTATTAATTTAGATTTATTCAAATTAATCCTAATTTCAAAATCAAACAAATGATTAGCTCTCATTTCAAAAAGAGTCATAATAATATATGCTAACCTTGCTAAAGTAATATCTTCTGAAACTTGAAAACGACGCCACATTCTTGGTTTATAACCTTTCACTTCCGCGTTAAGTTGATAAATTGAACAACTTGCCATAATATATCACCATCTCTTAATTATTAATACTTTAAGTTCTTCTTATAATCTATATTTTTACAAAACATTCATCTCATTTCTTATAAAAATAAATCATTCTACTCTATTTTTGATAAGAATATTTATATTATCTATAGGAATATAAACCAAAATTTCTTATCTTTTCATCAAGAAAAGCAAGTGAACGACCACTAGCAATAAATACATAATGACCTTGCTCTTGCATTGCTTTTTATACGTTTTCACGCATATAACGATAATCTGGATGTGTACCTTCAATCAGTGTCCCATCAACGTCAAAAAATACTGCTTTCATATCTACAAAACCTCTTATATAATAAATTATATTACAATATTCATTTACAAAAATTTCAATTAATCACATATCTACTAATAATCCTTAATAAAATTATAAATAATATTATTCCATAAATAAAAATTATATATTTGTTTTTAATTTTTTCTCGATTTTTATTGCTTGATAAAAATATATGTCTTAGATATAACGAATAAATAAAAAAATAGAGAGATATAACACCTATATTGGCAAAATTGTAATCTGATAATCCTCGTATTAAAATATTAATAGTTATTAAAAACATACTTAAACTCCAGATATCTTTACTCATTTGCCAATTACTAAAAGTATATATTAAAATACTACCGAATAAATAAATATAAATAAAACCACCTAATATTCCTAATTCTGACAAAAACATTACTAAGTCATTATGTGCATGTGGCATTACATATTTATCATTTATTTTTTCATGTAAATCTTTTTTTAAGTTAGTTAGGGATTCTTCAGATACCAAATTATCATTTATTATCTGTTCTTTAAAATTATTTAATCCTACTCCTATTATTTTATGTTCTAAAAATAAATTAAAACCATCTCGTAAATAAAAATAATGTCCTCTAGTTGAAATATTATTTACATCAAAAAGATTATTAACTTTAGAATTTATATTTGAATTCATGTTATATAAACTAAATAAAACTAATATCATTCCTAAAAAAATTAATATCTTTTTTAAATATGATTTTATACATAAAATATTAAATATGATAAAATCAATAATCACTATTAACCAAGTCATCCTACTACCATTAGTAAATATCGTTACTAATGTCAAAAACAAAATACCCCAAATAATATATTTTCTCTTTTGAGATATATTCTCCATTTTTAAAACACATAAAAGAATTGGTATCTGCAATAATAAAATACCAGCAAAATATAAATCTCCCATATTTATCCCATACGTTCTATGATTATTTTGAAAAAAATAATCATAGATAGAATAAATATCATTTATTATAAAACTAAAAAATAATATTAATATTATCCAAATTATTTGTTTTTTATTAGATATAAACAATAATCCAGCAAAAAAAGGTATCATAATTTTTATTAATCTCTCATATTGTGATACTGATGAATACTCCAAACCATGAAATAATAATAATAATAATATAATTCCTCCAAAAATTAAAAATGGCTTTAAATATTTATTTAATATGGTTAAACTAAAATATATATCTTTATATTGTACAAATTTTATAATACCCAATATAAAAGCTATTCTAACAAAAAAATAACCTATACTCTCATCAAATAAAAAAGTCATACAATACAATAAAAAACATAAAAAAATTGTTTTATCTAATATATTTTTTACATTAATATCAAAATTCAACATTTATATATTATCCTTCAAATAAAATTTATATAATGAAAGTAGGTAATCTTATGTATCAATTAAAAAAAAGTATAACTAATACAATTAAATATACCTATAATAAAGAAAGTCACTATGCCATACATATTGGTTATGGTGTAGATGATAATTATGCTCGCTGTTTAGCAACTTCTATAACATCAATTTGTTTAAATAATTCTCAAAATATCTTTATTTTTCATATTATGGCTGATAATTTTACTCAATTAACTAAAAATAAATTAAAACAACTTGCAGAACAACTAAAAATAACCATCATTATATATGATGTAAATACATCTTACTTTAAATCACTCCCTACAAAAAAAGATTTACCCATATCCACTTATTTTAGATTTCTTCTTCCATTATTCGTAAAATCTCAAAAACTAATTTATCTAGATGCAGATATTCTCTGTTTAGGTAATGCTAAAAAATTATTTAATATAAAATTAGATAATAATATCATAGGTGCTGTAAAAGATACTGATAATATGAATCAAACTAGAAATACTGCATTAAATCTTTTAAATCATACTTATTTCAATGCAGGAATGTTAGTAATAGATATAGAAAAATGGTTATCCTTTGATATTTCTAATAAAGCATTTTACGAATTGATAAAAAATCCCTTAAAATATGATTTTTTAGATCAAGATGTTCTTAATGTAATATTAAGTAAAAAAATAAAATATTTACCTAATATATTTAATTGCATAGAATTAAACAAAATATCTCACAAAGAAAATATTATTTTTTTACATTTTACAGCACGACCAAAGCCTTGGCATTTAGCCTGGTCTGTTAATAAACAATGTAATAATTTTAATAAAAATCTTTATCAAAATTATGAATCATTTACCCCTTTTGCTAACGCTCCTTTAATCCCACCACAAACATATAAAGAAATAGAATATTATGCCAAAGATTTAAAAAGAAAAAAACACTATCTAAAAAGTTTAAAATGGTATTTAAAATATTTATATAAAAAGATATTAAAATAAAGTCAATTTACTTAATAATCGTTTTTTCATATATATAATATATTCCTTAAAAGCTTTCTTTATCTTACCATCTGCTAATAAAAATCTTGCTTTATCTTTATGTCTTCTATATTTTTTTATTCTTATTGGTGTTTCTTTTTTTACTAAAAAATGTTCTCCACCAAAATTTTTTAATCCACTATACCAATAATTTACATCATGTATTTCAAATAAATTCGGCTTTTCATAATAAGCCATTAAACTAATTGTTTGATCATCATCACATAATCCACAGCGAGTCAAACTTATCATAGAATCAACAGATAAAGTATGAAATTCTTCCCACAAAAAATCCGGAGCAATCATTAAATTTCCCCTAATATATACATCCATACTACGCACTACATCAAAAATAGGTCTCCCATTATCTATGGGTTGTTCCGTAAATAAATGTATTTTAGGTGAAAAATCATACTCCCATAAAAAATCAAAATCATTTGTATTAATTAGTCCATCCTTACCACCATGATTATATCCAAAATCCATCCATGCAATTAATCCCTTAGCATAATTTTTTTTTATTGCATCCATTATACAATATGTTTTTAACATCATAATGTAATTATAATCCCAACTCCAAGCTTCTGGTCTATGTGTTTCTTTATGAAACAATAGTGCTGTATCATTATTCATTGCATCTTTCATTCGATAATATAAGTCTTTATCAAAATCTCTAAAATCATTTATAATAATAATTTTTGTTCTATTTTCTAATCCAAAATTTTTTCTAATATCTTTTATTTCATCTTCAAATTCAGGACTTGTATAAATAATTACTTTATTATTTATTTTTGCCCAAAATTTAAAATAATTAATATATTTATTATTACCTCTTTCAAATCCTTTCCATTTATCTCGCCCAATATCAAAATAAGCTGTTACTATTGTTATTTCAGACATAATTTTCTCCTTATCTTATTATAATTTAAAATAAATTTTTTATTTTTACTTTTCGTTTATTCCATGATCTTCTTAACTTTAAATATCTCTTATATAAAATAAAAAATTTACTATTTTTTACTATGAATTTACTATCTATATTTTTATAATCAATAAATCTATTAGGTATAATTAAAAAATTTTTATTATTTGTTACCAAATTTTTCATAAATCTACGTTGTAAATGTATATACATATATTCTTGTTTCTTTATATTTCTATCATTCTTATTATCTAAATATATACTATTTAAATGCCCCTCATCAAATTCAAAAATCTGCTTTTTTTCTTTATTCATAAACGAACTATGTTTTTTTTCTTTTATATTAATATGTGTTTCTACACATATTAATGGCTTTTCCCATGGATAAATATCTGCAAATACAAATTTATTATATATTTTTATTTTTTCTTTATCCATAATCCTTATTATACCCATTTCATCAAATGAAAAAGGTCTTTCTTTTGTAAATATATTTTTATAATCTGTTTCTTCATCTATTTTATTCTTAAAAATATTATTTACTTTATCATTATTTTTATATAATGACATATGACCTAAACAGTATATACGTTCATTTTCCTTCAAAATATTCTCTGGTAAAAATTTTCTTAAATCTCCATAAATACAATCTAAATCACAATGTCCCCAAAAATCATAGTTTTTTATATATTCCTCAAATATTAAACCATATGCACATTTATAATCACATAACTTATATGGCTTACCTAAATATATTTTAAAATCAAAGCAAGATTGTACTTTTTTCCGTAATTCTGTGAAAGACATATTTATAACTTTCACATTATCAGGATAATCATATTTTTCTTTTATATCTGTTATTATCAACCAATCTATAGTTTTATTATATTTTATTGATTTTAATGTCAAATTAAAATAATTAGGAAAAGCTCCGAAATATGGACATATAAAAATTATTTTCTTCATATTAATCCTCTTTCATTATTTTTGCCTTTAAATATTCTTTATACCAATATAAACTATCTAAAATCTTTCCTTTTCTTAAAAGAAATACTGCTCTTTTTCTTTTGTCATGATAAGATAATTGTTTTTTTCTTTCAAGAGGCATATCTTTCCATGGAGAAATTTTCTCATATTGTGCATATAAATTTTCTATATATGGTCTTCTTTCATATAACCATGCCTCTTGCCATGGTTTAGTTTGAACAAAATGTAATAAAACTGTTTCTCTTAATTTTTCTTTTATATTTTGTTCTTTCCATAATTCCACTCGATTATATTTTTTATCTAAATAATAAGTATCTCCACTTGGAGAAAATAATATATTCAAGGCATCTTGATCTGGTAGTACTAACTTCTGACCATATTTTTTTACTATATCTAAAATCTTATCACTACAATCATTATCAATCCATCTATTTATATTTATTAATAACACACCCGCATTAAAATAAATATGGCTTTTTAAATTTAACATATTATTTCTATTTTTATTTGTTTTTTCTGTATCTGGAGCAGCCGCTATAAAATGATTTTCCATATCTATTCTAAAAAGATCTGTTAAAGAAGATAAATTTAATATATCCGCATCAATATATAAAACTTTTTTACATTCAAGAATATATGGTATAAATATTCTATACCATGTAGCTACATGAAAATTTCCTAAATCTAATTGTTTAATTATCTCTGCACTTTTATCTATAAAATACAAAATTATTGTAGTATCATATTTATCTGTTATTAATTCTAATTTTTTTATATCATCATCTGTTAAATCTGTACAAAGTGCATGAAAAATAAATTTATCATTTTTATTATTTTCACAAACAGAACATATTGATACACCTGCACCTCTTACTGCACCATGATCAAAAACATAACAAACATTTAAATATTCATCATAATTCTCAATATGATTTTTTCCTAATATTTTTTTATCTATAATAATATTGGATACTGTCTCTTTATTTATCATTTTTATACCTTCACTATTTTTTTTGTAATTTTAGCCATAAATATTTTAAAAATATTTTCAAACCTAAAAAATATTGTTTATCTTTATATATTAATCGCTGAGCTTCTTTACGAACTTTTTTATATTGTTTTATTTTATGTTTACTTAATTTTTGATTAAAAATATCAAAAGAACTAAACATATCATCTATAGGATGAATTTCAAATACATCAGGATTAGCTCTATAAGCCATAACAGCGAGAGTTTGATCATCATCAGAAAAACCACATTGAGCTAATGATATTGTGGCTTGTCTATATAAATCAAATAAAATATTCCACATATCAGATGGAGCTATTATCACTGCTCCAGCAATATAAGTATGCATATTACGTACTATTTCAAAAATAGGAGTATCATCCAATTTATCTACTGAAAATAAATGGATTTTATGATTTAAATTTTCATCTGTTAAAATAAGTGAAAATTCTTCTGAAATAGAATATATTTCTCCACCATGATTAAAACCAAAATCTACCCAAGCAACCATACTATTTTTTACTAAACCTCTATTTATTGCATCAGTTAAAAAATACGTTTTTAAATACATTATATAATTATAAAGTGGATTACAACATTCAGGCATCCATGGATGACGACGAAATTTAACTGTTAACTTATTAGATAAAACATTACTTAATAATATATATATATATTCATCTAATTTTCTTACATCTTCAACTACAATAATAGTTGTTTTATCTAATAAATTATAATCAGCACGAATTTTTTTTACTTGCTCAGCCATTTTAGGCTCAGTATATACTACTATATGATTTTTTACTCTAGCCCAAAATTTAAAATAATTAGCATATGTTGAATTATCTCTTTCAAAACCTTTCCAATTTTTTCTTCCTATATCAAAAAAAGCAGTTACTATTGATATTTCATTCATATATATCTCTCCATTATTTTAGCAAATTATATTCTTCTATTACACTTTTCACTCGTTCAAAAGTAATTTCATCCATACATCTTTGCCCTAACTCTTTATCACATTTTGCCCAATTAAAACAAGGTACACATTCTAAATTACTTTGCACTACAATTGATGATTTTGGTGCCCATCTTTTAGGATCACTAGGTCCATAAATTGCTATAATAGGTAAACTCTTTACTGTCCCTAATATATGTAATGGACCTGTACACATAGATAATGCCCACTTTGCATATTTAGCGATTTCTGGAATATCTCTAAGTGCAAATTTACCAGCAATATTAATTTTTTCTCCTACAATCTTTTCAATATATTCATAATCATTCGGAGAACCTATATAGACTGGCTTTATTCCTTCTAAATTTAAATAACTATTTAATTTTCCCAATTCATGTATATTCCAATTTTTTATATTAGCTGCTGTTCTTGGAACAATTAATACTATATCCTTTGTTTCTTTTTTTATACTTTCTACCCAATTTTTAATAATTTCTTCTTTTCCATTATCACATTTTCCAATTAAAGGATATAATTCATTTTTGTCATAATCTATATTTAATAAAGTTTTAGCATACATAGCAAAATCATCAATCGCTTTTTGAGCTAAATTTTTTCTTTCAAAAATATGTTTTTTATTTATGGATATACAAAAACCTTTATTTAAAAGTTTACATTTTGCTTTCCAAGCTATAATAGTAGAACTTAGTCTTCCATCAACAATAATTGCCTCTGTATATTCTTTTTCTTTTATTTCATTTATTATTCGTTTTTTTTCCTGCTTATTTTTATAAGCAAAAATTTCATCTATATATGGATGATTTCTCAAAATATCTATAGATTTACTAGCTACTAAAAAACCGATTTTTACGTCTTTTAAATTTTCCTTTATTATTTGTGCTAAAGGTGTTGTTAAAACTACATCACCTATTCCCAAACGATTTACAATTAATATTTTTTGCATTACATCCTCACTATTTTATAAAATTTTTATAAGTATTTTCTATTTTATCCATCATTTTTTCAATAGATAAATTATTTTTTATATCATTATATGCATTCTTACCTAATGATTTACATAATAGTCTATCTTCTGCTAACAAACTTAATTTATCATATAAATCATCAATATCTTTATATTTTACTAAAAAACCATTTTCTTTATCTTTTATTATCTCTGGTATTCCCCCTATATTATAAGCAACACCAGCTTTTCCCATAGCCATTCCTTCCGCAAGAGCTAGACCAAAAGTCTCAAAATCTGAAGGTAATACTACTACATCACTTAAACGAACAAAATCCTCTACATTATCTACGTGACCTATACAATGTACATTATTTTCTAATTTATATTCTTTTATTAATGATTTTAATTTAAACATACCTTTACCCTTACCAATAACTAATAAGTGCCAATTTCTAGCATTAGTATATTTATTCATCATTTCTAATAAATCTTGATGTCCTTTATTTCTAAGATTTTTGATTCTAGCTACAATAGCCATTACAAAATCATCTTGCTTTATATTATACTTTTCTCTTATTATTTGTGCATCATTTTTACTTTTATCAAATTTTTGCATATCAATGCCTGTGTATATAACACAAGCATTATTTTCCCTAAATCCTTTTTTTATTGAATCATCTTTTACAAATTGACTAACATATATTAATTTATCACAATCTTTTAATATATTTTCTTTCTTTAAATCACCAAATTTTCCATGTACAGTAAATACTACTGGCATATTTTTATTATATCTTCGTTTATATTTCATAGCTGTAATACCAGCAGCTGCAGAATTAGCATGTATTAACTCTATCTTATATTTTTTTACAATATATTTCAATAAATATGCTGATATATCCGTAGAAAATCTCATAGGAAGCCAACTATTTTTTATACCTTTTTGGGCTAATTTATTCGCTAACAAACCTCCACCAGATGCAATATGCACATTATATCCTCGTTTTTGCAAATTTTCTGCAACTAATTTTGTATATGTTTCGGCTCCACCAATATTCAATCGCGGTACCATCAATAAAATATTTTTCATTTATTTCTACCTATTATTATTATTATCAATTTATAATTTATTAAATATTTCTATATATTTTATTACCATTTTATCAATACTTAAATGCTGTTTTACATATAAAGCAATATCTTTACTATCTGCATCACTTAATTTAAATGCTTTTGATATTTCTTCTGCCATAGAAACTTTATTCACTTTTTTATCTTTTCCATCAAAATTCACTCTACATGCATATTCTATATTATCTTTTATTATCAAACCTATAAAATATTTATTATTTCTAATTGCTACTACTGGTTTTTCACAAGCTAAAGTTTCTATAGCCACTCTACCTTCACCAATTAAAATATCTGTTGCATTATACCAAAGACTAATATCTTCTACAAAATTTTTAACCTCTATCCAATTACCATATTTTTGATTAAATCGGTCTGCTCTATCCTCTATTTTTTTTCTAAATGGACCTTCTCCAATAATTACTAATTTATAAAAAATATTAGCATTTGCTAAAGCTTCTAAAGCATCTATAATTACTAAAGAAACAGCACCTTTTACACTACTCATACGACTAACATGCAATATCATTCTTTCGTTATCTAATAACAAACTTCTTCTAGCAATAAGCTTATTCATTGGTTTAAAAAATGTAAAATCCACACCATTATTTATTAAATTTACTTTATCCTTTGAAAAACCATATTCATTATATAAAATTTGAGCTAAATTTTCACTGACAACTATCATCTGAGGAAAAATCTTAGCATATATCTTTTTAAATTTAGCCCTATGCCATGGATCATGCATTGTCACTGTATATTTTATATTGACATCTTTAGATAATAACCAAGCCCATATACCAGCTGTCCTTTGTTGAGCTGATATCATTTCTATATTATTTTCTCTTATTATTTGCTTCAACATTTCAAAGCTTTTCTTCCACTTGAGAAAATTCGCTCCTCTTGCTTGAATCATTATTATCTCTATATTATACTTTTCCTTTAATTTTGCTAATTTAGATTCGTCACTACCATGATTTACAGCTAAAAAAACTTTATGTGTACATAAACCTTTCAATAAAGCTTCAACATGAGTTTCAGCTCCACCTGTTTTCCATGGTTGTGTAAATAATATTAAAATATTCATTTTCTTCATTCCAAACCTTAATTTTTCATATATAATAATATTATAATATATCTCACTTTGAAAAAACAGAAGGAGTCTTTTATGTATATTCTATTTATAATTCTGATTATAATTTTATCTATTTTATACTTAAAATTTAAAAATTATGTACCAATTTTAATGTATCATCGTATAGCCAATATTCCTGGTGATAGAAATGCTCTACCTAAAGAAAAATTTGCCGAGCAACTAGAATATTTATCCACGCATAACTATCATACTATTACACCAGAACAATTATATAATCACTTCGTAAATAAGACTAAATTACCTAAAAATCCTGTTCTACTAACTTTTGATGATGGCTATCAGGATAATTATCTTGAAGCCTTACCGCTATTAAAAAAATACAATATGACTGCTGTTGTTTTTCCTATTTACAATTGGATTGGTAAACCTAACAAATGGGAAAATTTCGGTAAACAAGAAACTACTACCATGAATTTAGCAGAATTAAAATCTTGGCTTCATCATGGTCTAGATATCCAACCGCATACTGCCGATCATCCGTTCCTAACTCAATGTAATGAAGAAAAATTAAATTTAGAAATTATTGATACTAAAACAAAATTTGAAAAATTACTAGATAAACCTATGGATTATCTTTGTTACCCATATGGTTTTTTCAATCAACAAGTAATAAATATAGTAAAAAAAGCAAATTATAAAATGGCATTTGCTATCTTTGAAAATGTTCCACTTTGGCATATTAATCTTTTTGCTCTTCCACGCATCCCTATACCTTCACACCAAAAAATGTGGGAATTCAAATTAAAAGTAAGCTCTATCCATATTATTTTCGTTGCAATGCGAAAATGGGAACGACAATTTAAACAACTAAAAAATAAAATTAAATAAATAAAAAGCCTCAAGAATATAAATTCCTGAGGCTCTTTTTATTATCTTATACTAAAATATCTTATATGAATATATCTTCTTTTAAAGGAAATATCATATGTACAGCAAACAAGAGATATATATGCTATGATTTCACAGCTTTCTTCTAATAATTGATTATAATTACCAAATTGCACTAAACCTCTATCAAATACACATTGACTCAATATGCTTGTTACTATAAAAAACAAAAATTCACCTAATGGAATGTACCAGCAAATTCCTTGTCTTCTGCTTTGATAAAAATATACTACCAATAAAATCAAGGCTATTAATATTAAAATCCCTACTATTGGATAAACTACTGAACCATACCATAATTCATGTACTTTTACAAAAATCTGTTCACCATTTTTATCCATACCAATAGGATAAAATACACGACCCCAACTCAATTCTCTACCAATCATCAATATATAAATTATTATCGAAGCTACATAAAACTTTATACTATCATATAAAATAAAATCTCGTATTTTCCCTATACAAATTACAATACCTAAAAATAAAATTACAACTTCTAAATTCTCTAAAAAATGATTTTCATAACTATATTCTATAGGTAAAACAAATGATAACCCAATAAAAATAACAGCTAAAATACACAAAATAACTAAAGCTTTTGTATATCTAATTTCAAAATTTAACATCTATATTCCTTCTTTATTTCTTTTTAAATGATATATCATAAGTAAAGCATACTAAAGAACAATATGCTAATATCTCTGTGCATTCTTCTAATAATTGACCATAATCTGCTAAAAACTTAATTAAATTTTTCTCAAATACTATCTGACTCAAGATCATCATAATTATAAATAAACGAATGCTATATCTAGGTATACTACAAATAATCTGTTCTTTTTTTATGTATTTATAAGTTTGTATCATTAAAAATAATGCTATTAAAACTAGTACTGCAATTATAGGATATACTATTGGGCCATACCATATTTGATGGATATTGATAAAAATCTGTTCACCATTTTTATCAATACCGATAGGATAAAATACTCTACCATAACTTAATTCTCTAGCAATCATAACAATATAAAAAATACCACATGCTAAATAAAACTTATTAATTTTATCTTTATTTAAATTTGCAGTTTTATATAACATATTTATAAAACCAATTCCTAATACAAATACTTCTAGATTTTCTAACAAATGATTTTCATAACTACATTCTACTGGTAAAATAAAAGCTTGAGGTAACAATAAAACCATCAAACCAATTAAAATATAATACGTCTTATGCATATGCTTATCTATACACACCATTAATACCATCCTTTACAAAAATTTAAATATATATTCATTTAAAATTCATTTTCATTAAATATAATAAAATTGGATTATTAGACTCTTTTGCATTGACCAGAAAATAAAGAACTAAATTTATCATAAATTTAGTTCTTTATTTTTTATTATTTTTCAAAGCTAGATTTTTCAGGTAAAATTTTATCAAATGCCTGTTTAATGCGTTCTTTCATTGGCTCAAAATCTACGTTATCATTATCATTTATACAAATCATAGGCATTGTTTGATTTTCTATAACCTTAAATAATTCTTGATTTTGTTCTATACCATTATAAATCTCATAAACTTTTCCTTTTACATGTCTTCCTATTGGATAAAAATTACCTCTAGTTAACTGCCAATAACGAATAAGCCAATTATCTAAATCCAATTTACTTCTAAATTTATGTGATGATGTATCCGCCAAAGCTTCATATTCTTTTTCCCAAATGTCTTCATATTCACTCTTCAAAAAAGAAAATGCTAAATGATTATTTGCAAATCCTTTAAATCTATGTTGTCCATAAAAAATTAAATTACGCAAAGCATTCCAACCATAAGCTAAATTTACCCATTTACTAAAATGTTTTTTCATCTGTTCTTTTTTATCAAAATGTCCATTTAAAATAGTTACACAATTTAATTTTACAAATGGCATCATATCTTCTTTAGTAGTAGTACTAATTGTACTAGTTATAGCAAAATCCGTTGGTAAACAATCTTTACCTGCAAAAAATAATTCTCTTTTTACTGGTCTTAACAAAAACATATCATCATTAAAATAAACAAATCTTTCTGCTAAGCCGTTTATTCTATGCAAATTTAATTCAATAGGCTGAGAACTAAATGTAGGTAAATATTTTTGTGGTATAAAATCGCTATGTTTAGCAATATTTAATTTGGGATTATCTATATTTAACCATTTAGGCAAATGACCATAAGTTACAAAATGTATTTTGTTAACCCATGGTGCAAATTTTTCTACAGCTCTAAACCAATATTGCATATTGTCCCAATCACGAAAACGCACATTGCGATTATCTACATTTTTATTGGGACTATACTTTGCTTTTTCTGCTTGCCATACTGGGTCGTTGCCATCAACCCAAGTAACAACAAAGTCAATTGGATAATTTTCACTCATCTTTTAACAACTCGCTTTGTCTTAATTTTTCTATGACTTGATTTGGTTTTATACTTGCTAAGCAATCTATATTCTTAGCACAAGTACGCTTCCAACAACCATCACATTCATGACCTGCCAAAATCACATTTTCACTTTGTCTATATGGACCATTTCTATTAGGAGCAGTTGGCCCCATAAGCATAATTGCAGGAATATTTAAAGCTGCTGCTAAATGAAGGTTTCCTGTATCTCCGCCTACAACAGCCTTTGATAATTTAATAAGTCTAGCCGTTTGCATCAAACTCGTTTTCCCCACAAAATTTATAATATTATTTTCTCTAGCTAATTTAATAATAGCTTGTGATTTTTGTTCATCATCTTTTCCAAAACCAATTAAGACTACTTTTAGCTTATATTCTGCTAATAAATCGCTTAATTTCGCAAAATTTTCCACAGACCAACATTTATTTATCCAATTAGTGCCCACTGCAAAAATTATAAATTTTTGATTTAATATATTCTCTTTAATCAATAAATTATCTACAAAATCAATTTCATCTTGTGTATTAACTAAAGGAAATATTATATTTTCTGTATCACAATCTAAACATTTAACAGTATCTAAATATCTATCTACAATATGACCATTCTTATTATTGCCTACTATGCGTTTACTGATTAAATTGCTACCTTCACGCATATCTACATAGCCTATTTTTCTCTTTGCCTTAGCAGTAAATACTACAGCTGCTGACTTAAATAATCCTTGCAAATCTATAGATATATCATATTTTCTTTTTTGCAATAACTTAGCAAATGGTCGATAATTTTCTTTAAAACCATTCCATGATTTAAATGCTTTTTTATGAAAAATAATTATTTCATCTACATATGGATTGTGTTTCACCAATTCATATGCTGTAGGTTCCACAACCCATGTAATGTGCGCATTAGGATATCGTTTTTTCAAAACATATGCTACAGGTAATGCATGAATCACATCTCCTATTGCACTTAATTTTACAATTAAAATATTCATAAAAACCTCATCAAATTCTTATCAAATATTATATATTTTCCATTCTTTGATTTTACCAATATTTTACAAAATAGTAAATACTTATTTACTATTTTATCTAAATAAAAACTACATCTCTAAAATACATACCTTAAAGATGTAGTTTTTTATTTATCAATATATCTCTAAAATTCTCTGTATGATATTTGTAGTAGAACAGCCCTCTACTACTTTTATAAATTTTATCTTACCACCATATTTTTTTACTGTTGCTGTTTCTGGAAGAGATTCTTCTGTATAATCCCCACCTTTTACATAGATATCTGGTTTTACTTTACTGATTAATTTATCAGCTGTTGTTTCATCAAAAATAACTACATAATCTACAGCTTTTAAACTATCTATAACCTCTGCTCGCTCTTTTTGCGGAACAATTGGTCTTTTGTCTGATTTATACTGCTTTACAGACTGATCACTATTTAACCCTAAAATTAAATAATCTGCTAATTTACTAGCTTCATTTAAATAACGAACATGACCTGCATGTATTAAATCAAAAGTGCCATTAGTAAGTGCTATAGTTTTATTACCCTTACGCAAGATTTCACAAAACTTTTCAATATCTTGTATATCTATAATCATCACTAAAATCCTATCTGTAATTATTATTTTTTCAATACAGCAATTAATTCCTCATCAGAAACTGTAGCTGTTCCCATTTTACGTACAGCAATACCAGAAGCAAAATTAGAAAGTTCGGCTGCTTGACTTGGCATCGCACCTGTAGCTAATGCTGTGATAAAGGTAGCAACACATGTGTCGCCTGCTCCTGATACATCAAATACTTCTGATTTATCAGATACTGGGATATTATGCACATCTCCATTTGCTTCAAATAAAGTCATACCTTTTTCACCACGCGTAACTAAAATTCCCTTTGCTTGCATTTTTACTAAAAATTCCTGTGCCGCTTTATATAAGCTATCTTCATTATCTATTTTATAGCCTACAGCACTAGCTAATTCTGCATCATTTTGTTTTACATAATCAGTACCTACAAAATTGAAAATAGCATATCGAGAATCTATTATTGATGGTATATCATATTCTTTACTCAAAGATAAAATTAAATCACGAATTTTAGGTGTAATTGTTCCACTGCCATAATCGCTCATTACTACACCTTGCATCTGTGGCATGACCATTTGAATGTAATTCATCAATTCTTTTTCATATACTTCACTGATAACTTCATTACATTCTCTATCAATACGTACTACCTGTTGACTTACTGTAGCTCTGCCACCTGCAATAACACGTGTCTTAGTAATAGTTTTGCGATTTTGATCACAAAACATACCTTCAGTATTTACATTATTCTCTTCTAATATTTGCTTTAAATTTAAAGCACCTTTATCTTCGCCTAAAATACCTACAGCAAAAGCCTTTCCGCCCAATGTAGCTACATTATTAACTACATTAGCAGCACCGCCAGCCACTGTTTTTTCTTCTGATTCTATCAATACTAAAACTGGCGCTTCACGAGAAATACGAGAAATATCGCCTTTTAAATATATATCAGCAATCATATCACCAATAATTAAAATGCGTTTTCCCTTAAATTTTTCTACAAAATCAATCAATTCCGGCTTCATAAATTCACCTTTTTTCTCTATATATTAGAAATTCAAGAAATTAAAATGTAAACTCCATTTATCTTTTTTCTGTTCATATTTTAATTCAGTTTCTACACAATGCCAATCATGATACCAATAATAATCTAAATCTCTTAAACGAAGCTGATCTGAAGCATCATATCCTGTTGCTACAACAAAGCGATTTTTATCATCTATAGTATAACTTAGACCTGCGGATACTTTTTTGGAATAATCTTCTAATCCATACTGGAATAAAGTATTTTCTGCACTAACTCTTGAATAATGATATCCAGTATAAGCTACTAATCTATCAGTTAATTCACCAAGTAAAGTCACATCATAATATAAACTATTATAATTACTATCATCATAATCTTCATAAACTAAGCGATAACCTATGCTTGGAAATAATCTAAATTTACCTTCTGTATCTAAATTTATAGGATCATGATGGAGAGATAAATTATGTTCACGATGCCAACTTTTAATATTATTTTCTTCCCATAGACCATATTCATTATACAAATTAAAACTAAGTGGTGTATCACCTATTCTACTGCCATAATTATATATATATGCTATATTCTTTTCTAACCAACGATCATCATCATCTTCATATTTACCATTTTCTACTTTAAAAGTACTACCTGCATTATTCCAAGCTACACCATAAATATTTCTCATATCATGCTTAGTAGTATATTTTAAATCAGCATAAGCTTTTACATTATCCATAAGTGGTGCATCTAATTTATAACCGATAGATAAACCATCATCATCATTTATACGAATACGCAATGGTATCCATTGATTATTTCCATCGCTATTAGCACCTATTTTAGTACTATATTCATCTGTTTGATAAATAACTTGTCCTTTGATCAAAAATTTCGCATTATATGCTACCATATGGTCATCAGGATAAATTTCAATTTTATCAGCAGTCAAACAGTAATCTGGTTTTTTTGCAGGACAACGTGTCATAGTGCCATTGTAAATTATATAGTAATCAGGATAAAATTCTACTTGTTCCCCTGAAATATATCTATTATCTACACGACCTTTTACATTATTCATTACACCAGTTTTTTCATTATAATTATATTTTGTTTTCTCACTGTTGATATCAAGTGTTGGATTAGCTACCTGCATAACATGGGCATGAACAGGAATATCCACATCACCTGTATTTAAATTACCATTTGCATCTTCAGTAGTCATGCGTGAATAATTCTGCGTGATTTTTACATTGCCCTTACCATATACTTCACCTGTTACCGAATCATACATAATATCATTACCCTCAAAAATAATTGGTGCTTCTTGAGGATTTTGTATAACAATGCCTTCTTTTTCATATTGAGCATCTAATTCTGCTTTGAATTCATTAATAGCTTTATTTTTTTCTTTATCTCTAGCTTCACGACGTTGGTCTTCAACATAATTTAAGATTTCAACATCAGTATCTGAAGCTAATACTGGCTGATTATATGTACATAAAGATAATGCACTTAATGATATCGCCCACAATATTTTTTTCTCTATTTTCATTAAAATATTCACCTATCTTAAAATAAATTTAACTAAATACACTTAAATTATTATACCATGATAATATTCTCTTTGCCGAATTACTTTTCGCTAAAATCTAAAAGGACTCTACATTTATTGCAGAGTCCTTTTCATTTATCTATTATATTTTTCTACTAAGGAACACAAATACATTGCTTTTTCATCCGTCAATGCATCTTTTTGCATACGCCAGCCCCAGTTAGTGCCTACTGTACCAGGTAAATTCATTCTAGCATTACTATCCAACTTCAAAACATCTTGCATTGGCAATATCGCCATCTTAGAAGCACTAGCATATGCTAATTTTACCAATTCATCTAATAAAGCCTCATTATCATCAACTTTAACTTCTAATAAATCTGCTAAAACTGCTTTATCCTGCGGAGATATATCCTCTTTAAGCCAGCCTAAAGTTGTATTATTGTCATGAGTGCCTGTATAGACAATGCTATTTTTCGGACTGATAAAGTTTAATTTATGATATTTATTTGCATATAATTCAAATTGCAAAACTTTCATGCCTGGGAAATTACAACTATTTTTTAAAGCTTCGACTTCTGGAGTGATTACACCTAAATCTTCAGCAATAATTGGCACATCACCTAGATATTCTTTGATTTTATCAAATAAATCTTTGCCTGGACCTTTAACCCATTTACCAACACGAGCATTTGTAGCCATGCCAGATACTTCCCAATAAGCTTCAAAACCACGGAAATGGTCAATGCGAATTATATCTACTAAATTCAACAATGTAGCTATGCGTTTACGCCACCAACTATAGTCATCTCTTTGCATTACCTTCCAGAGATAATGTGGATTGCCCCAAAGTTGACCATCTTCACTGAAATAATCTGGTGGCACTCCTGCTGCTGTCTTTAAGGTACCATCAGCATTCAAATTAAATAAATCTTGATGTACCCATACATCAGCACTATCATGCGATGGGAAAATTGGAACATCACCGACTATTTGTATGCCTTTTTCGTTTGCATAAGCATGTAAATCCTGCCACTGTTTAAAGAAAATATATTGTTTAAACTTAGCATAAGCAATATCTTGTGCCAAAGAAATTCTGCAAGACTCTAAAGCTTGAGGTTTACGCAATTTTATATCTAAATTCCATTCATACCATGGTAAGTTTTTATAATATTTCTTTAATGCCATGAATAATGCATAATCTTCAAGCCAATAACTTTGCTGTTGACAAAAAGCTGTATAATCTGCATCTGCTACAAAATTTGCAAAAGCTTTTGTTAAGATTTTTTCTTTATAAGCTTCTACTTTTACAAAATCTACTTTATCAACATCAGCTTTATAATCTAAAACAATATCTTTGGCTTCCAATAAATTAATTTCCACCAATTTTTCAGGAGAAATAAGCATAGTATTGCCAGCAAAAGCAGATGGAGATTGATAAGGAGATGCTCCATAGCCCACTGGATTTAAGGGGAGAACTTGCCATATTTTTTGTTTTGCCTTCACTAACCAATCGACAAAATCATAAGCTTCTTTTCCTAAATCACCAATACCATAATCAGATGGGAATGATGTTGGGTGCATGATAATGCCTGCTTTTCTAGCATATTCTATCTTTTCTTTTTCCTGTTCAAATACTAAAGCTGTAAGTGGTTCTATCTCTATTTTAGCTTTATTATCTATGATTTCCACATCAGGATACATACCCGTCACTTCATGTAATTTACGCTGACAAAAACCATGAACATCAATTTCTATCGTCATAGTCTTTTCTTGATGACGATTTAATACCACTAAAATGCAATCATCATCCATTTTTTGTCCAAATCTATCTTTGCCTAATTTTGTAGTTCTCATATAAGCTAAGACATCATCTTGAGCATATACTGGTATATACCAACCAGTTTGCAATACTTGTCGATGATTGCGCAGTGCTATCATACGCGTAAAGAAATGACGTAAATTATTATCAGCTTCATCCCATTTATAACTTGCTCTATTATGTGGGTCGCGATATCCTTGCATACCGATTTCATCACCATAATAAATTGATGGCACTCCTGGCAATGTCATCTGCCAAACAACGGCTAATTTCAAGCGAGCAATAGCTAAACGCAAATGAGCATCATCTAATTTGAATTTTGCCTGTACACTAGCTGGTACATTTTCTACACTTGGAGCTTCGCCTAATAAAGTCAAAATACGTTCTACATCATGACTACCCAATAAATTCATCATGGCATAGAGATTTTCTTCAGGATAATTTTCATGCTGATTTAAAATACTTACTTCTGTTTCTTGAGCTGATTTATTTTTCAAAATAAAATCTAAAATGATTTTACGCAATGGATAATTCATCGCACTATCCATCTCATAACCACAAAGATATTCACGATGAACATTATACGCTATTTTATTTGAAGCATCTTCCCATACTTCACCGATGATAACTGCATCTTTATCTAATTTCTTCAATTTTTGATAAAAACAACGTGTAAATTTCTGTGGCAATTCATCAATTACATCTAAACGCCAACCACTTATGCCTTTATCCATCCAAAAATTCATTACACTATCTTCACTGCGAATGATGAAATCCATATATGATGGTGTCGTTTCCTTTGTATTTGGCATACTAGTAAAGCCCCACCAACAATCATATTTACAAGGATATTCCTTGAAATCATACCATTCATAATATGGAGACTCTTTAGATTGATATGCACCTATACTGTCAAAATTACCAAAGCGATTAAAATATATACTATCGCTACCAGTATGACTAAATACACCATCTAAGATGATGCGAATTCCCATCTCTTTAGCCTGACTACAAAGCTCAGCAAATTCTTCATTAGTGCCAAACATTGGATCTACTTGGTGATAGTCTGCCGTATCATAATGATGATTAGCACGTGATTTGAAAATAGGATTAAAATAAATCACAGATATTCCCAAATCTTTTAAATAAGATAATTTCTCTTTTATACCTTGGATATTTCCGCCAAAATAATCATAAGTAATTACATTTTTAGTATCTGGATCTAAATAATACATTGGTGGCTCATTCCAATCACAATGAAGCACTGCATGTTTTTTCTGTGGGATATTATTGCCACTACGATAAAATCTATCAGGAAAAATCTGATACATAACAGCTTTTTTAAACCAATCTGGCGTTTTTACATCTTTTTTAAATACTGTAATCTGATAAGATGGTGGCACCTCTAATGCTTCTTGACCAATACCACCCATTTGCGCCTTATTATTGCCATAATATAATAATTTGCCATCAGCTAATTCAATTATAAAATAATACCAAACAAGACAACCATCTTCAGGCATATCTAAATCAATAAAATAATGTTTTTCATCCCATGAAGATTTTTTTAAATTATAATATATTGAACCACAAGTTTCTTGCCATGTATGTAAACGCACCAAAGAAACTTTATCTTTTAAATCAACATCAATTGCCAATCTCACAAAAGATTGTGTCGGCACTGCCCCTATAGGACTGCGATAATATAGATTTCGCGAATCATGAAAAATCATTTATATTATCCCTCCCCTGATTAAAACTTTAATTAAAACTTCAATCATCTATAAAATAATTATCGCTTAATACAGACCTTATTTTGTTGAGTAAGCAAAATTTTATAAAAGTCGTATTAAGCGATAAAATTTTTATTTTAAACTAATTATTAAGCCTTTAAGCTATTATACAATTCTTTATATTGTTTAGCTGATTCTTCCCAGCTGTAATCAGCAGTCATAGCATTTTCTACAAGATGAATATGTTTTCTATCATCAGCAATACCATCTATTGCACGTTTGATGGAGAATAATAATTCATGTGCATTGTAGTTATTAAAACTAAAGCCATTACCAGTTTGAGTGTAATTGTTATATGCTTCAACAGTATCTTTTAAACCACCTGTAGCACGTACAATTGGCACAGTACCATAACGGAGAGCGATAAGCTGACCAATACCGCATGGTTCATATTGAGATGGCATCAAGAATAAATCACTTGCAGCATAAATTTGATGTGCTAATTCATTATTAAAGAAGATATTAGCAGATACTTTTTTCGGATAGCGCCATACAAGACCTTTGAACCAGTCTTCATATTGTCTATCGCCTGTACCTAAAATTACAAATTGTACATTTTCATATTCAAGTAATTCGTCTAAGATACGTGTAACTAAATCAAGACCTTTAGCTTCAACTAAACGAGTTACCATACCAATCATTGGAATTTTGCGATTTACTGGTAAGCCCAATTTTTTCTGAAGTTGTTCTTTATTATCACCTTTGATAGCAATTGCATTATGTACATCAAAGTTTTTAAAGATGTACTTATCAGTTTCTGGATTATAATCTTCATAATCAAGACCATTGATAATACCAGATAAATCTGCATCACGTTTTTGAAGCATACCTTCAAGACCTTCACCATAATAAGGATCTTGAATTTCTTTAGCATAACTGCGACTTACAGTAGTAACTTTGTCAGAATATACGATAGCACCTTTCATGAAGTTGATATCATCGAAGTATTCCAAATCACCATTGTTGAAGTATTTCCAATCAAGACCTAAAACATCTGGTAAATATCCTTTCCAGAAACGACCTTGATATTTCAAATTGTGAATAGTATATACTGTTTTAATCTTGTTATAGCGTACATCTTCATTATGTTCGAGTTTTAAATAAACGCTAATTAAACCAGTTTGCCAATCATTCATATGAATAATATCTGGCCAGAAATCAATATGAGGAAGCATTTCAAGAACAGCTCTGCAGAAGAAAGTAAATCTTTCTACATCATCTGGATAACCATAATATCCTTCACGATAGAAATATTCCTGATTATCAATGAAATAAAATGGTACATCTTTATAATCGTATCTATCAATACCTAGATATTTTTTACGCCAGGAAACATTGATTTCACCATCATAAATATGTTCCATATTATTGCGATATTCTTCTTTTATACCACTGTATTTTGGTATAACAACACGAACATCTACACCTTTTTGTTTTAATTCTTTAGGTAAAGAACCCGCTACATCTGCAAGACCGCCTGTTTTTACAAAAGGCACAGCTTCTGAGGCTACATATAAAACTTTTAACACTATAACACGACCTTCCTCTATGATTGTATATATAGCCCATATAATAAAAATTATATGGGCTATAACTTAAATTATTTCAAGGCATAAGCTTTAGCCTTTTGACGTTGTTTTGATCTATTACCATTAAGTTTTACCTTTTCTGGTTTTTCAGCTTCAATCACTGTCTGTTTTTTAGCTTCAACAGGACGCAATTTCAATCTGAAATATACTGTACCAAGTGGTGGTAAAGTAATTTGAATAGATTGATTTAAATTATGCCAGAATACATCTTCTGATTTAAAGTCACCTTCATTTAATACATTAGAACCACCATATTCTTCTTTATCTGTATTAAATACTTCTTGATAAATACCTTTTTCAGGTACACCAATACGGTAACCATGACGCACTTCTGGAGTGAAGTTACATACTACAATGATGAAATCATCTTGGTCTTCAGCATAACGAATAAAGGAAATAACGCTATTTTCATTATCGTTACAATCAATCCAGCGGAAACCACGCCAATCAAAGTCTACTTGCCATAAAGCTTTATGTTCACAATAGAATTTATTCAATTCTTTAGAGAATCTCTGCATTTTTGTATGCATTGGATACAATTCAGCTAAATGCCAATCAAGACTATCATCATATTTCCATTCGATAAATTGACCAAATTCGCCACCCATGAATAATAATTTTTTACCAGGGTGAGTCATCCAATAACCAAAGAAGGAACGAAGACCAGCGAATTTACGCCAATAATCGCCTGGCATCTTTTCAATTAAAGAACATTTACCATGAACTACTTCATCATGAGATAATGGCAATACAAAGTTTTCAGAGAAAGCATACATCAAGGAGAATGTAATTTTATCATGATTCCATTTACGATAAATAGGATCAAGGCTCATATATTTGAGCATATCATTCATCCAGCCCATATTCCATTTATAGTTAAAGCCCATACCGCCCATATAAGTTGGACGAGAAATCATAGGCCATGATGTAGATTCTTCTGCCATCATTAAAGCATTAGGATGATATTTGAAAATCGCTTCATTTAGATTTTTAATCAATTCCATAGCTTCAAGGTTACCAGTGTCACCATATTTATTAGGTTCCCACTGACCTTCTTCACGACCGTAGTTTAGATACAACATATTAGCTACGGCATCAATTCTAAGCCCATCAATATGATATTCATTTAACCAAAATAGAGCATTAGAAATTAAGAAGCTATGCACTTCACGACGACCATAGTCGAAGTTAGTTGTACCCCATTGCCAGTTTTCACGGCGTTTTTCATTATCAGATTCATATAAAGTTTCACCATCAAAACGACGAAGACCATGAGCATCATTGCAGAAATGTCCTGGAACCCAGTCCATGATGATCGCAATATTATTTTGATGAGCTAAATCAACTAAATACATGAAATCTTTTGGTTCACCATAACGACTAGTTACTGCATAATAACCAGTTGCCTGATATCCCCAAGAACCATCAAATGGATGTTCACAAAGTGGCATAAATTCAATGTGAGTATAATTCATTTCTTTAACATAAGCGATGAGCTGTTTTGCTGCTTCTCTATAAGTTAAATAATTACCTTCAGCATCACGACGCCAAGAGCCTAAATGCACTTCATAGATGAGCATAGGTTTATCATAAGAAGCTTCTTGTTGCTGTTTTTTCTGCCATTTTTCATCATGCCATTCATAACCGCGTAAATCATAAACGCGAGAAGCTGTTTTTGGTTTCTTTTCAGCATAAAAAGCATAAGGGTCTGCTTTTAAGAAACGTTCTCCACCATTGAATGGCTCTATAGAATATTTATAAATTTCACCTTGCTGTAAATTAGGAATAAAAGTCACCCAAATTTCACCATCAGAAATTCTCTGCATTGGGTTTTCATTGTAATCCCAATTATTAAAATCTCCTACTACACTTATGGCTTTAGCATGAGGTGCCCAAACAGCAAAGCGTACGCCTTCTACTCCATCTTCTACTACAAAATGAGCTCCTAACATTTGATACGCATAGAAATTTGTACCTTGATGATACAAATACAAATCAAAATCTTTTAATGCGGATACTTCCATATTTTTAGTTCTCCTTTGGAGTCATTTATTTTAATAAGTTAATAGGTTCTACATTCCAGATATCTTTTGCATATTCGCTGATAGTTCTATCACTAGAGAAGATACCAGAATGTGCAATATTGATTAAGCTGGATTTTAACCAACCATAGCGGTCAAGATATTTACCTCTAATTTTTACATGAGCATCAATATAAGAATTGAAGTCTTTGAATACGAAATATTCATCATTACTATTGAATAAATAGTTGTGTAAGTCATGGAAGTCACCATTGCCTACGAATGGACCAGTCAATAATTCATCAACTACATTATGAATTGCTGGGTTTGTATTATATTCAGTCCATGCAGAATATAATCCATTTTTATAGTATTCCATTACTTCATTTTCTTTTAAGCCGAAGATAACACAATTATCTTCTCCAACTGCATCGCAGATTTCCACATTAGCACCATCTAAAGTACCAAGTGTAATAGCACCGTTCATCATAAATTTCATATTAGATGTACCGGAAGCTTCTTTACCTGCAAGAGAAATCTGTTCACTAACATCAGCTGCTGGGAATAATTTTTCTGCTAAAGTAACACCATAGTTTTCTAAGAATACTACATGTAAACAATCGTTTACATCTTTATCGTTATTAACAATATTAGCTACATTGTTGATCAAGCGAATAGTTTCTTTAGCGATATGGTAACCAGGAGCTGCTTTACCTGCGAACATATAAGTACGAGGTAACATTTCAGATTTGATAGATGGATTTGCTTTAATCAAATTATAAATATGCATTACATGTAAAATATTCATAATTTGACGTTTATAAGAATGAATACGTTTAACTTGAATGTCATATAAGGAGTTAGGATCAATATTAAAGCCACTACGACGTTTGATATGACCAGCTAAATAAATTTTATGTTCTTTTTTAACTTCTGCTAATTTATCAAGGAATGCTGTATCATCTTTATAGTCTAATAAATCGATAAGACGAGATGGGTCTTTACGCCATTTATCAGAAATAGCTTCATCTATTAAGCTAGAAAGCTGTGGATTTGCAGCAATGAGCCAACGACGATGTGTAATACCATTAGTTTTATTGTTGAATTTACCTGGGTAAATTTCATCAAAATCACGCATAGTATGTTCTTTTAAAATATCGCTATGAATTTTAGCAACACCATTTACACTGTGGCTACCAACAACAGAAAGACGAGCCATATGAACTACGCCATCTTGAATGATAGATACTCTGCGTACACGGTCTTCATCATTTGGATATTTTTTGCGAATATCTTCTAAGAAGCGTGCATTGATTTCTTCTACAATCATGTAGATACGTGGTACAAGATTTTTAAACATATCAATTGGCCAAGTTTCTAATGCTTCTGGCATAATTGTATGATTAGTATATGCTACTGTATTTTTAGTGATATCCCAAGCAGTATCCCAATCCATACCTTCTTGGTCAATGAGTACACGCATAAGTTCAGGAATTGCCATTGCTGGATGAGTATCATTGATATGAATAGCAATTTTTTTCGCGAAATCTTTTAAATCACCTTTACGGCGTTTATAATGACGAACAATACTTTGAACGCCTGCAGATACAAAGAAATATTCTTGAGTCAAACGAAGCATTTTACCTTCATAAGAGCTATCTTCTGGATACAAGCAAGAAGTGATTGCTTGTACACGATAAGATTGACGCAATCTTTCTTGTAACTGTTCTCTAGTACCTGATAAAGAAGCAAAATCTTGAGGAACTTCAGCATTCCAAAGACGAAGAGTATTTACTACATTATTGTGGTAACCTACGATTGGCACATCATAAGGAACAGCTGCAACTGTATTATATCCTTCATGAACTAATTTTAAAGAACCATCTTCTTGTTGAGCCATATAAGCATTACCGCCAAAATGAACATCAACTTCTTTGTCAGCTTTGCGATATTCCCAAGCAAAACCATTTTTAAGCCAATTATCAGGAATTTCAACTTGTTGATTATCTATTATTTTTTGTTCAAACAGACCATATTGATAACGGATAGTACAACCATGACCTGGAAGGCCTAAGGAAGCCATAGAATCAATAAAGCAAGCAGCAAGACGGCCAAGACCACCATTACCTAAACCTGCATCTGGTTCCTGTTTAAAGAGCTCTGTAATATCAATATTCAAGTCTTTCAAGGCTTCTTTACAGATTTCTTTCATATCAAGATTGATCAAGTTTGTATTTAATAGACGACCTAATAAAAATTCAATGGAAAAATAATATACTTCCTTGCATTGATTTTCTTCATAATATTTATTAGTCATAATCCAGTTTTCACTGATATACTGACGAACTGTTCTAACTAAAGTCTGATATAACTCTTCTTTAGTTAATTCATTCCAATCTTTACCAAATAACATATTTGCTGTTTTTAAGAAATTTTTCTGTAATGAAGCTCTCTCTTCAATTTGCTTATTGATTATTCCTACACTCACTATTACTTCCCCCTATAAGTTTTTACCTTAATCGCACTACCCTGAAATAAAAACTTTATATCTATAAAAAACCAAAACCTATATATTAATATTTTATATTATATAATTTATATTATATATATTCATAAATACAGTAATTATCTCATAAAGTCAACTTTAGAGATAATTACTATATTTTTTAGCTTATTTAACTTATTTAAACTTATTTTTTGGATTAAATAACTGTATTCTTTTCAATGATCAATGGATAATTTTCTGCACCTTTTAGCCATTTACCATCAGATACAATTACATTTTTATCGCAAATTACATTTTCTACTAGAGCATCTTCTTGTAATTCACAATTCTGCATGATTACGCTATTTTTAACTTGAACGCCTTTTCCGATTTTAACACCACGGAATAAGATACTGTTTTCTACAGAACCTTCAATTACGCAACCATTTGCAACTAAAGAATTATTAACTTTTGCTTGTTTTTTGTACTGTACAGGAGCTTCATCACGAACTCTTGTATAGATTGGGTTATAACCCATGAATAATTCTTCCCAAATTTCTGGTTCTAACAAGTCCATATTAGTTTTGAAATAGGAAATTGTGGAACAAATTTCAGATACATAACCTTCATGTTGGAAGCCATAAATATTTAAATTATCCTGATGACGTAAAATACCATCAATCAAGAAATCATAGCCACCACGTTCATATGCTGTAGATATGATTTCCATGAATTTTTTACGGGACATTAAATAAATACCCATGAATACTTTGGAATTTTCATAAACAGCTGGACGGTTAGCAATTTCTGTAACAAGACCATTTTCACCAGTCTGTAAAATAGTTGCATTGTCTGGACGTTCTTTATTTTCAATATGATAAATCATAGTGATATCAGCACCAGTATTCTGATGGAAACGAAGAGCTGTAGTAAAGTCTATATTATAAACAAAACGGCTATTGCAGATTAATACATATTCTTGTTCAGACTGTCTGATAAAGCTCATATGTCTATAGAAAGACTGTAAGTTACCATTACGGCTATCTTTATCCATTTTTATAGCTGGTAAATAGAATAAACCATCATGACGACGTGCCAAATCCCAGTCTTTACCAGAACGAAGATGGTCTAAGATAGAACGAGATTTTGCTGGCATCATCATACCAATTTTGGTAATACCAGAGTTAACCATACTGGACAAAGCAAAGTCTAACAAACGATAACGACCTGCAAATGGTAAAGTTGCAATTGGTCTTTTAGTTGTAAGTGTTCTTATTTGTTTATCATCTTCATATAAATCCATTATTCCGAGAACATTTTTCATAATTATAACCCTCACTTATCCCACATTTACATTTTCAGTTGCATCGGAAACAATCATTGGTCGTACAGTTTCGCCTTCAGGAATTACTACGATACTGCCATCATCACTGCCAACTTGAGCTGTTGCTTCAATTTTGCTATTTTGAGCTACAATAGCTTTTTCAACAACAGCATCTGCTTCAATTTTAGCAAATGGCATGATTACGGAGTTGCTTACTTTAGCACCTTTAGCAATACGTACGCCTGGGAATATAACAGAATTTTTTACTTCGCCACAAATCATAGAACCTTCACTTACAAGAGAGTTTTTAATTTTAGCTTTTGGTCCTACATAATGAGGTGGCATAGCCATATCTACGGAATATATTTTCCATTTACCATTCATTTCAAATGGTTGTTTTTCTTTTAATAATTCCATGTTAGCTTCCCAAAGGCTGTCGATAGTTCCTACATCTTTCCAATAACCTTCAAATGCATAGGAATATAATCTAGCTTGGTCAGCGAGCATTTTTGGAATAATATTTTTACCAAAGTCATGACTAGAAGTTTCATCTTTAGCATCATTTTCCAAATATTCACGTAAGAATCCCCAACTAAAAACATAAATACCCATAGAAGCTAAATTGCTTTCTGGTTTAGCAGGTTTTTCGGCAAATTTAGTAATACGACCTTCTTTATCTGTGCTCATAATACCAAAACGAGAAGCTTCTTTCATTGGAACTTTAATTACGCCAATTGTAGCTTCTGCTTTATTCATTTTATGTGCTTCAATCATTTTAGCATAATCCATTGTATAAATATGGTCACCAGATAAGATTAAAACATATTCTGGATTAGCTTTATTGATGAAATTGATATTCTGATAAATTGCATCTGCTGTACCTCTGTACCAATCTGCACCTTTTTCTCTAGCATATGGAGGTAAAATATATACACCACCATTTTTACGGTCAAGATTCCATGCTTCACCAGTACCTAAGTATGTATGCAATTCTAGTGGACGATATTGAGTAAGTACACCTACTGTTTCAATGCCGGAATTTGCACAGTTACTCAATGGAAAGTCGATGATACGATATTTTCCACCAAATGGCACAGCTGGTTTAGCTATATTTTTAGTTAAAGCTCCTAATCTACTCCCTTGACCACCAGCCAATATCATGGCTAAACATTCTGTTTTTCTCATAATATAAAACCTCCTGAAAAAAATAAACATAGTCTACACATCTTGTCAATTTAGATAAAATTGCAGGAATTAATCTATAAAAACTATCAAAATTTACACAAACATAACATATTACTTATAAAAACTTAACAATCTTAACAATTGTCGTACATTTTATAAAATTTAGATTAAATAAATTTACACTTCCTTTCTATTTATAAAACTTCTCAAATAAATAAAATTCGTTACATTTTCATTTGACAGTATTACAATTCTATATAAATTTTGTAAATCCTTCTTTTTTTTTAAAATTTTTTAAAAAAATTTTAAAAAAAGCAGGACATTAAATTTGTCCTGCTAAAATCAACCCTTTTTTATATTTGCTTATCGCGGAAATTTGTAAACCAAATTTTTTAATCAATTCATCTTTTAAAGATAATAAATCTTCAATTCTTCCTTGTTTTAATTCAATTTCAACTTCACAAATGGGAGCTTTATTTTCTCTTCCTTGAACAAAACCAAGGTCTAAAGCCACTTCTAGCTTAGAGTCTAGCCATGTTAGCTCTATACATTCACGCACAAAATCAGTTATTACAATCGGCATAAATTTTTTATCTTTAGTCTCCTTGATTAAATTCCAGACTTCATCTACATCTGCAAATACACTTATATCTGCATCTAAATTTGTTACTTTCTTATTAATTTCTACGCGTTCAAAAACGCCTTGTGTGTTTACTTTTCCCGATTTGTACGTTGCTACGATACAATCATTTTCACAGCGTACACGATAAGCGATTTTATGTTTTTGATAGAAATTATCTTCTGTATCATAATAAATAGCCTTCATATCTATACGTTGCCATGATTGATTTTTATTTTCTTGCAAAAATCCACGTATATTTTCTATTTGAGCTTCATCTTTTATTTCCATTTTTACTTCTATTTCTTGATTATTCATGGATTTTCCAACAACCTTTCTCTTTCAATCTCAAGATAGCCTGATGTTTTGCTATTAAACTACTGTGATGAGCAATGTTGATGATTTTCGTATTTGGCAAATGAATTTTCAACATATCATATAAATTGCCCTCTAAATCTTCATCAAGAGCTGATGTCGCTTCATCTAAAAATACAAATTCTGGTCTATATAATAAAATTCGTGCAAAAGCTATTCTTTGTTGCTCACCTAAAGATAAAATTCTACTCCAATCATCAACAATATCTAATTTATCTACTAAATTTTCCAACTTACAAGCTATGAGTATTTCTTTTATTTCCTCATCACTATATTTTTCACTGATCACTTCTTCAACTACAGGATAAGAAATTGCCTGTCTTAAGCTACCAAGTGGCAAATATGGTCTTTGTGGTAAGAATAAAAATTCTTCTTCTTTTGGTAAATAAACATTGCCTTTCGCATAAGGCCAAAGACCTGCAAGCGTTCTTAAAAGAGTTGATTTACCCACACCAGAAGCACCCATGATCAATAAAGATTGATATTTCATTAAATCAATTGTACAATCCTTGATTAAAACATCTTTATTTTTATTAGGAAGGAAAACATCTACATTTTCTATACCGACTTTAATATTAGAAGCATTATCTATGATTAAATCAGATTTCAAATCTAAAGCTTCACTGACATGACGATTAAAACCATCTAAACGACGAACTACAGAACACCATTGTGCTATAGTTGTATACGCATCTACAAAATATGACATTGCTCCTTGAACCTGTCCAAAAGCATTTGATACTTGCATAATCCAGCCCACTTGCACCTCTTTAGCAAACCAACGCGGTGCAGCCAATAATAACGGAATGATAATCGCTAATTGACCATAACCAGCTGTAAAACCATTTAAGATTTTTTGGCGAGTCATAATATCGCGGAAATTGCCAATTACAATCTTAAATCTAGTCAAGAAATTCTCTAATTCTGGTTTTTCACCACGATAAAAAGCAATCGACTCTGTATTTTCTCTAACACGCATCATCGCAAAACGGAAATCAGCTTCATATTTTTGCTGTTCATAATTTAAATTGATAAGTGCCTTACCCACCTTATGAGTGAGATATGTACCAACGATAGAATATATCAAAGATAACCAAACCATATAGCCATAGATAGTGAATTCATAACTACCAATAGGCACAGTGATAATTCCTGATAAATTCCATAAAATTACAGTAAATGCCACCAAAGTTATCAATTGACGCACAAGACCAATAGTTAAAGATAAGGTTAACGCTACAAATTGATTGATATCCTCAGAAATACGCTGATCTGGGTTATCCATATCTTTTCCCATCAATTTCAACTTATAATAAGCTCTATTTTCCATCCATCTAACTAAATATTTATCAGTAAGCCATTCACGCCATTTTATCTGTAATAATTGTTGTAAATACACAGAATAAACGCCAATCGCTATATAGATAGCAGCAATCAAAGAAAATTTGCCCACTAAATACCAAAAACTATCAAATTCATAGGCTTGCAATACATCCCAAAATTCTTTATACCAATCATTTACCAATACTGTTAAAAATACACTAGCTAAATTTAAAATTAAAACAACAGCTAAAATACCATAAGCCTTCCATTTTTGTTCAGAACGCCAATATCCTAGTGCTAAAATTTTAAAAGCCTGCAAATAATACATAATTCTTCTTGAAGTCAAACCATGCACCTCTATCCTAAAATTAATTTTCATATCTTCTAAAAAAATATGCTAAAATATATATTATGTTCATTTCTTTGATGGCAAAGAAACGAACCAAAGAAAGCCACCGCAGATAAAATTTTAGCTTTGCAAAATATTATCATTTCATACAATGCTTAAAACTCGCTCCGCTCAGACAGTTAAGCAAAAACCGTATTCAATGATAATTTTTTTCAATAATCATGCGATTACCGCTAAATTTTATAATGCGGAAGAAATAACAAATTATTTGTAACTAAAAATAATAATCAAATCTCCCTCACGTTAGCGAATTTTACAGTAGCCGTAGGCTATTGGCAAGAATAAAATTATGGCTATGGTTTTAGCTCTACTGTTTGAGCAACGCGAGTTTAGAGCGTTATAGACATAATTTTATTCTTGACAAAGTAAAATTGATATCGGGAGGTAGAGTTCTTTTGTTACTTTTCTTGCTCATGAAAGAAAAATAAATCTAAATAGCGTCTATATTATATGTTCATTTCTTTGATGGCAAAGAAACGAACCAAAGAAAGCCACCGCAGATAAAATTTTAGCTTTGCAAAATATTATCATTTCATACAATGCTTAAAACTCGCTCCGCTCAGACAGTTAAGCAAAAACCGTATTCAATGATAATGTTTTTCAATAATCTTACGATTACCGCTAAATTTTATAATGCGGAAGAAATAACAAATTATTTGTAAATAAAAATAACAACCGAATGTCCCTCACGTTAGCGAATTTTACGGTAGCCGTAGGCTATTGGCAAGAATAAAATTATGGCTATGGTTTTAGCTCTACTGTTTGAGCAACGCGAGTTTAGAGCGTTATAGACATAATTTTATTCTTGACAAAGTAAAATTGATATCGGGAGGTAGAGTTCTTTTGTTACTTTTCTTGCTCATGAAAGAAAAGTAAATCTAAATAACATCTATATTATATGTTCATCTCTTTTGTAGTAAAGAAACAAACAACACCATAGATAAAATTTTATAATCACCTTTATATTACTAATAAAAATAAAATCAATATCTCAAAATATTTTCTTTTTGATTTATTTTTCTTTTAATAAAAGAAAAATGAACATATAATATAAGGAGGAAAAAATTTTTTATGAATATTTTACTAGCTATCGCTGTTATGATTATTATCATTATTGCTAGTTATTTAGCTGATAGAAAATACCCTACAAAGAGAATATTTATTATTCCTTGTGGTATTATTTTACTTTGTCTTGTGGCTGTCTATAGTTCTTTGGTGATGCCATCTGCTCCAAACTCTATATCCAATGAGCAACGTTTAGCTATTTTAAATGAACAACCTTATTTTATAACATGGTACAATGATTATAAAGAAGATATCAATCAACTAGATAGATTTGCTACAGTCTATCACAAAATCATTTCTAATTATGAAAGTCAATCCATATCTGCCACTGAAGCTTTAAGTCAATTACAAAGATTATATGATGAAACAAATGCTTTTAATAATTCACTGCAAGACGCTTTACCGCCAGGCGAATTATCACAAAACAATTATACATTAGTTTATGATATTTTGGAAAAAACTCGTGTTTATAGTTATAAATTAAATGAAACTGTTCGTCAAAGCACTGTAATCATCAATGAGGGAACTTACAATCAAATTGAACATAAAGATATTGTAAATAATTTAAATCGCGTCTATGCTATTGAAGGTCCTGTGATGTTAGATATCAACAGCGAAGTATCGCAAATTAAAGACAATTTAACTATCCCTGAAAATTAACCCCAAATACAATATATAGATAAAACAAAAGGTGATACTAAAAGTATCACCTTTTTTATTATAATTATTATAATTCTTATTATAAATCTTTTACAATTGTTTTGAGATATTCCGCAAAGTCACCAGATAAATCATCACGACGGAGAGCAAATTCTACTGTAGCTTTCAAAAAGCCTAATTTATCGCCTACATCATAGCGTTTGCCAGTGAAATTATAAGCATAAACATTTTCACGTTTTGCCATGACTTTGAGTGCATCTGTTAATTGCACTTCTCCACCTTTGCCAGGCTGAGTATTTTGTAATACTTCAAATACATCTGGAGTGATGATATATCTACCAAGCACTGCCATCTGACTTGGAGCTTCTTCAATACTTGGTTTTTCAATCATATCGTTTACTTTCATCAATTGTTCATTAATAGTTGGTACGCCTGCTACAATACCATAAGAAGAAACTTTTTCTTTTGGTACTTGTTGACAACCTAAAATAGTAGCACCTGTTTGTGTGTACATATCCATCAATTGTTTTAAAGCTGGCATTTCAGGATTATACACTATATCATCGCCCAATAATACAGCAAATGGTTCATTATCAATGAATGCTCTAGCACATAAAATGGCATCACCTAAACCACGCATATGTTTTTGACGGATATAATGTACATTGATTTCTGATGTTTCTTGTACCAATTTTAATAATTCGGTTTTACCTTTAGCTTTTAACTCAGCTTCTAAAGTAGGTGCACTATCAAAATGGTCTTCAATAGCACGTTTAGCATGACCACTGATGATCAAAATATCTTCAATACCACTAGCTACAGCTTCTTCTACTATGTACTGAATTGTAGGCTTATCTACAATCGGTAACATCTCTTTAGGTGTTGCTTTTGTCGCTGGCAAAAAACGAGTACCAAAACCAGCAGCAGGTATAACTGCCTTGCGAATACGTTTCATAACAATCCTCTCCCTATCATAAATACTTTAAAATTATAATAATTTTATACAACTCAAAATTTATTATAACATAAAAAGATTACCTTCATAAAATTATTTATTCTATCTATCATGAAGAAAATCTTTCTTAATCAACATATCTATATACAATTTTGTCTACATATCTAATTTAGCTTTCAATTCTTCTATTTCATTTATACTTAAACTAGTATATTTAGAAATAAGCTTTATATCTACTTTGTCTTTTAGCATATTTTTAGCAGTTTGTATAGCTTGCTGATATAAGCCTTGCTGTAAACCTTGTTGTAATCCTTGCTGTAAACCTTGTTGTAAGCCTTCTTGCAAACCTCGTTGTAGTCCTTCTTGTAAACCCTGCTCTAATCCTTCTTCTTTAAATGCACTCATATATGAATAATAATCTCTTATTGCTTTTTCTCTTTGTTCATACGCTCTACGTTCTATTTTATCCTGTAAAAATGTATCTTCAAATTCTACTGCTTCTTTAATTGCTGGAGTTGTCATTGCTATTTCCTCCAATTCTTCTTTACTATATTTTCCTGAAAAATAAGCAATCCATGCTTCAGATGTTCTTATTCTTCTCATATCCTTCAAAGTAAATTTAGGCAATTCTAGAAAATGTATCTCTATATGGTCTGTAAGTTTTTTATGAGATTTTTCATTTAATAGATTATAGATATTATGCCAATCCTGTTCATCTTCCAAATAATCAAATGCCAATAGATTTATAGCTATAGCCTTTTTTAACTTCTTATATTCAGCACCTTTTTCTAATTGCTCTGAATACATTTTTGACCAATAGTATAATGAACGCTCAGCCATTAAAACGGACAAACTTGTACCTCGATATCCACTTGTGTACCATCATTTAAATCGGCTCTAATATCTAATTTAGATAATTTACCATCTAATGTTATGGTTCATTATCTTTATCTAAAAAACTTATATCTGTAAAACAACTTTCATCATCTTTATTTAAAATCCCATTTAAAAAGCTAAGCATTAAATTCTTTCTTTTTTTATCTCCTAAAAGCTTTTTGAAGTATAAGTCATTCAATCTATTAAAATTTTCCATGATAATATTCCTTCATTATCAATCATCTATATTATAGCACGGAAAAATATCGTAAAAAAATAAAACTGCATTTTTAAAAGTCAAATATAAAACAACTTTTAAAAATGCAGTTTATTATATTTATGATGAAGAAAACTTATATTTTTATTAATGATTGACCTGTTTAGCTAAAGTTTCATTCATATGTCTTATACCTTCTTCTAAATTAGCCAAGTGTTTATCCATGCGAAATAACAAAAAACTTGCTACTACCATAGGAAAACCATAATTTGCTATATACGTAAAAATATATTCCATATTATCACCTTAATTCTTTATTTCTCTAGAGATTTATTAATAAAAGCTAATGCTTTACGATAATTTTTACTTACAGCTTGTACAGATATATGCAATAGTTTTGCTACTTGTTTATATTTTAATCCTTTAAATACTACCAAAATAAAAACTTTATATTGTTTAGGTGGCAATTGATGCATAAGTTTTACTATATCTAATCTAGAAGAAATACTATCTGCTAAATCCTCATCTACTGCCAATAAATCCCCAAATTCTTTTATTTCATCTTCATCATCTGTATTCATTTGAGCAGATAATGACACTTCATTTTGCCAAATACGCAAATATCTACGAAATAAAGTATGCACACCTTGATATACTTTTACTTTAGCATAACCGGCAAACGGCACACCTAAAGACTCATTAAAATCTTTAATTGCCTGATAAAAACTAATCACGGCTTCTTCATATGCCTCTTCTTGAATAGATATTAAATGATGTTGTCTAGAAGCACTATTTAATAAATTCTTATACTTATTTAATAATAACTGTATAGCATAATTATCTCCTGTTTTAGCTTTTATTAATAGTCTTTCCATTTAATCGTCTTCTTTCTATCATCAAGAGAATACTCTAAAAGAAAAAGGGGGTGACACTCACCCCTTTTATCTTATTCCGCAGCGATTTCTGCTGTGTCTTGACGATTTACACTACCTAAATTATATTTTTGTAAGCCCGCTATTTTTTGACCGATATCTAAAATATCATCTTCTGATAAAGAAGGATTAATATAACCGAAACTACGACTGCTATAGCTAGCTTTACCTGTAGAAGTAGTACCTGTTTCCACTTTAATGATGATTTCACATTCTGCATTTTTCTTAACTGCCATAATAAATTCCTCCTAACGAATTACAAAATTATAAATTAAATTTAAGCTAAAACATCTTGTGTAGTAGTTGTGATATATGCTTCTTTAATCGCTGTCGCTTTATGATTGTCTTTAATAATTGCCTGTGTATCAATCATTTTCTGCATGACTACATCTACTTCACTTTTTGTCAATTCATCTTTAGGATCTGCCAAATTATATTTAAAATCGTCTCCATTATCTAAAGTAAATACCATGGTTAATTTGCGTGTATCTGCCATAAAAAATCACTCCTAATTTTAAATTTTAAAAATACATCATAGCTTTGATTGATAAAAACCTTTGCCGCCGTTTCTTATTCATCTTATCAACTCCTTACACTTATTTACTTGCAACTTAGATGGTAAAAATCAACCCCCAAATCAAAAAAAATTTTTCTTGATAAATAAAAAAGGCAAACTATTATCCAAAATTACATAATAGTTTGCCTTTCGCTATATGTGCAGTTATGAATTTAAACTTTATATATTTTCTGCGAAGTATTTTCTAAACTTATATTTTTAATGTCAAATAAATTCGAGGCGTAAAATTTATCCATTCTCATACCAAAACCAATACAAATTTTAAAAATAGTATCTTCTGTAGGATTACGACTTTTTTCACTTAATAAGCTAGCCACAGTTGAAGGTGGCATTCCTGCTTTATTTGCCAAGCCATTTATGCTCAAATTATAAGCCTTACACAATTCCAAAATCCTATAATCTACTGCCTTTATAAGTAGCATTATAATCATCTCGCTTTTTTTTAGATTAACTATATTATACTCTTATAAAAATAAAATGTATTCGACATATCGTAAATTTTTATAAAAATAACAAAAAATTTCTCCAAATTTGCTTAAAAGGTTTAATTTCTTCCTTTAAACTGCAAGTAAATCATTAAAGGAGTGATTACTTATGCAAAATTTTCAAGTAGTAGATATCTCAGCTTGGCAAACAAAACTCAACTGGCAAGCACTAAAGGAAAATAATATTCAAGGCATTATCATCAAAATAGGTGAATACACTCATCTAGATGAAATATTTATCTCACATGTAAATAATGCTGTAACTTATAATCTGCCCTATGGCATATATTATTATGCTCATGCTTCAACAATTGATGAAGCTATAGCAGAAGCTAATTGGGTAGATAAACAAATCAAAACATATCTCAATGGACAAAATCCACCACTTGGCATTTGGTATGATGTCGAAGATACATCCATGCTCAAAAACAATATCAATGTAGCTTATATGATTGGCAATTTCATCAATCGACTAAATGAACTAGATTATAATTATGTAGGTCTATATAGTTCCCATAATTGGCTAACTAATATCATAGACTTAAATCTACTAGCAGATTATGTGCCTATTTGGACAGCACAATATTACCATGAAAACAGCTTTAAACTTGAATATCCCAATCGTATTTGTAAGATATGGCAATACACAGATCATAAGCAAATAGATGATATGATACTTGATTGCAATATTTATTATGAATACTACTAAATCATAGATAAAAATTAAACTGCACCCTAAAAATTGGATATAAAACAACTTTTAGAGGTGCAGTTTTTTTCTAAAATTATAAATTAAACTCCATCTTTATTTTTTCAATATCTTGAATGGATACCTTAGTTATCTTAGCAATAATATTAATATCAATACCTTCTTTTAATCCATTAACCACATTTTGAATTTTATTTTCCTGTAAACCTTTTTTCAAACCTTGTTCTAAACCTTGTTGTAATCCTTGCTCTAATCCTTGTTTTAAACCTTGTTTTAAACCTTGTTTTAAACCTTGTTCTAAACCTTCCTTCATTCCTTGCTCTAATCCTTCTTCTTTAAATGCACTTATATATGAATAATAATCTCTTATCGCTTTTTCCCTTTGTTCATATGCTCTACGTTCTATTTTATCCTGTAAAAATGTATCTTCAAATTCTACTGCTTCTTTAATCGCTGGAGTTGTCATCGCTATTTCCTCCAATTCTTCTTTATTATATTTCCCTGAAAAATAAGCAACCCATGCTTCTGACGCTCTTATTTTGCGCATATCCTTTAAAGTAAATTTCGGCAATTCTAGAAAATGTATCTCTATATGGTCTGTTAGCTTATTATGAGATTTCACATTTAATAGATTATAGATATTATGCCATTCTTGCTCATCTTCCAAATAATCAAATGCTAATAGATTTATAGCTATAGCCTTCTTTAACTTCTTATATTCAGCACCTTTTTCTAATTGCTCTGAATACATCTTTGACCAATAATATAATGAACGCTCCGCCATAAACTTAAACGGACAAACCTGTACTTCAATATCCACTTGTGTACCATCATTTAAATCTGCTCTAATATCTAATTTAGATAATTTACCATCTAAGGTTAAAGGTTCATTATCTTTATCTAAAAAACTTATATCTGTAAAATAATTTTCATCATCTTTATTTAAAATCCCATTTAAAAAGCTAAGCGTTAAATTCTTTCTTTTTTTATCTCCTAAAAGCTTTTTGAAGTATAAATCATTTAATCTATTAAAATTCTCCATGATATATCCCTCCATCATTGATTATCTATATTATAACATATAAAAATAGTCACAAATTGCAAAAAGAGTTTTTCTCTTGTGGTTACATCTTAAAAGATGCGTTGTATAATCTGTCAACCACATTTTTTCTCTGGCAAAGCCCCTCTTTGGGGCTTTTATTTTTGCCTTATTGTCTCTTGCTACCTTTGACATACTCCCCATGCCTAAATGCAGGGGATTCTTGGATACAAACGATACTTG
>ERZ859817.108-NODE-108-length-64533-cov-9.780080_pt1 | contig 64533 bp, 80 predicted proteins | sample MGYA00509986_ERZ859817 | MGnify/ENA primary metagenome ERZ859817 (study PRJEB30046, sample SAMN00715155) | human gut metagenome | study: EMG produced TPA metagenomics assembly of the A metagenome-wide association study of gut microbiota in type 2...
AGACAAGATGTAGATATCTTCCGTGCACAAATGGAATTTTATTTCTAATCATATAATTTATAAATCTAATATTTAAACAAAAAGGCTTATTACTAAACAATTTTTGAGTAATAAGTCTTTTTGTTTTGGTAATTAAATTTATGATATTAAATTTTAAATTTAATAGATAGTGTCTTTAATCATTTTTAGTCAATAGAAATTAATTCATACTGAGGATTACCCATTTTTAAATCACGCATAGCAATTAATTGATGTAATCCATGACGCGATTCAATACGTTCTACTAAATCTTGATTATTTGGTTGAGCATATACTAAATCAATAGAAGCTTGGTCTATAGCAAGTAAATCAGTTGAGGCTAAAATACCAATATCTGGGATTGTAGGTTCAGCAGCAGATAATCCAGCACAATCACAATCAACAGACATTCTACGTAAAACATTAATAAAAACGATATGTTTACCAAAATAATCAATAACAGCTTTTGCTGATTCTGCCATATTTTCCATTAGACGCTCTTTACTTGGCCATTGTCCCCAGTCAGCAGGTTGGTTATCAACTGAAACACCATGAACCATTGATTTACCAATTCTACCATCAGCACAACCAATAGCGATATTTTTCATGGAACCACCATAGCCACCCATAGCATGACCTTTGAAATGGGTTAATACAATCATAGAATCATAATTGACGATATTTTTTCCCATTGAAATTTCTTGAAAATGTTTGCCATTGCGTACAGGGAGCATAACAGTACCATTTTCATCCATGATATCTACAGGGCAAAAATCCCAACCATTAACTTTTAAGGTTTCTCGATGACTTTCGGTAGTATATCTATCACCTTTATATAAGGTATTTGTTTCAACTATATTGCTATTGGGAACATGTTGTTGAAAAACGCGAACCATATCTCTAGGTAAAATATTTGGACCATTTTTTTCGCCTGTATGAAGTTTTATAGCGGTTTTTCCATAAACACCTTCATTGATTAAGTTATATAATTTTAGCAGGCTATCTGTATTAATTTGAGAAGAAAAATATACTTTGGCTTTAGAGCCAATATAATTGTCATTATTGATTTTGGTACTAGCTATTACTGGCGATTGAGCAAAAGAATGAGAAATATTATCCGTTAAGCCATAAGTGGCTGCTCCAATAACTGCACCACCGGCTACTTTGAAAAAATCACGTCTAGAAAATTTTTTCATAAAAATCTCCTCCTGTAAATGATTTTATTATTATTTTAATCATACATCTTGGAGTTTACTTTAGGTCAAGAAAATAATTTTATAGTAATGATTTTAGATAGCTTTTAAACTGTATTTACCAAAACCTATTTGAATGCGATTTTCTTCATGTAAGACGTTTAAAACTTCACGGATTTTATTTTCAGAAACGGAGAATTTATGAGCTAAGGAGCGTCGACCAACAGGTTGGCGAAGTGTATTACAACGTTTGATTTCAGCAAAAATTTCTTCTTTTAAATCAATAATATCATTAGGAGTTTTAAAAATTTCAGATTTAATATCTTCTGGCAAATCACTGCTTTGAGGTGGTTCATTAGGGCAAATATTAGCTAGATATTCAACTACATTTTGAAGTTCACGAATATTTCCAGGCCATGAATAGTTTTGAAGACAAGTTTTTATATTAGAAAAATATAATTTGGCATCTAAAGATAAAGGTTTATATTTTTTATAAAAACTATATGCAAGTGGTAAAATATCTTCTTTGCGTTCACGCAGTGCAGGCATTTTTATAGGAAGTACATTTAAGCGATAATATAAATCTTCTCGCATCAATCCAGCTTTTATATGTTCTTTTAAATTGTGATTAGTGGCAACAATGACGCGAACATCAATAGGAATTACTTTTATACTACCTACACGACGAATTTGACGTTCCTGAAGTACACGTAATAATTTAACTTGGAATGGCAAAGGGGCATCACCAATTTCATCTAAAAATAATGTTCCTTTATGGGCTGCTTCAAATAAACCGGAAGAACCACCTTTTTTAGCACCTGTGAAAGAACCTTCTACATAACCAAATAATTCTGATTCTAAAAGTGTTTCTGAAAGTGCAGCAAAATTAATGGCAACAAAAGGTCCTGAACTACGATTAGAAGCATTGTGAATACTTTGAGCTAATAATTCTTTACCCGTACCAGATTCACCTTGAATAAATACTGTGGAATCTGATTTTGCCATTTTTTGTGCGAGTGATAATACTTTTTGGAGTGCTGGACTTTTGCCAACGATATGAGAAAAATCATAACGTGCAATATTTTGTTCTTGGTATAAACGACGACGTACGGATTCTTCAAGGCGATGAATTTCGGATACATCTTTTAATACAAATAATTTGCCATTATCGCTGTTTTTAGCATAGAGGGGAATTTCTGATATTAAAAGTTCATGAGAAGGCAATTTTAATATACCTTCTTTTCGAGGATTATTTACTGTTTGGAAAAAAGTATCATCTAAGAAATTTTCACTATCTTGCCCAATTAATTTTGTCGCTTTTTGAGAAAAGATTTTTTCAGCAATAGGATTAAAAACAGATATTTTATTTTCTTTATTGATAGCAATTAATCCATCATGGACATTATTGATGACAGTTTTAAATCTTTCTTTCATTTTGCTACTATCTTTTAATAATTTGTTACCTGTTTTTATTAATTTAATAATATCTTGAATATATTTAGCTGATAAAATATTAGCGAATTTATCTAAAATATCAAAATGAGTGAGAATTTCAATGATAGAAGTGATATCAACTAAACGAGTTTTTATATCAATAATATGGTTTACAAATCCCGGAACATGTTCAGTTTCGCCAGGAGTAATAGCTATTTTTAATTTAGGATAATTGTCTATTCCAGGATAATAAGGATAATAGTTTATATGGTCTATGCCTAATGCTTGCAATAATAAAATAGTTTCTTCTGCACTATCTTTAGAATCATTAACTAATAATACATCACTATATTTAGGCAGTTTAAATAGTTTGCCAATTTCATGATAATTTATAGAGCGTCGTGCAATAATATAAGGTACATTTGCAGGGCGAAAATTAATTCTTTCAAATGCATATTCACTGGAATAGAGGATTAAATCAACTTCTAAGTTTGTTGGTGGAGGCGAAGATGAATAATAATATTTGATATCTACTGAGGAATAAAGAATATTACATAATTGTTCATAAATAGTATGAGCAGTATTATATCCTACAGAAATGATGACTAATTTTTTCATTTTATATTTATCTCCTAATGGGAATTTAATGGTAATTTATAATAATATACCCTATATTATCAAAATAAATGATATTTATCAATTTATAAAAGGTTATGATTTTTAAGTGTTTCTTGGTTCTTATGTGTACAAATGTTTATTTGGCATGGAAATTGCATAAATATATTAGTGAAACTTTATATACTGATAAGGGAGGTTTTATTATGAACCCATTTAGTAATTCTTTTGAAAAGAAATGGACTTTTATTTTTTTATTTATGTATGTGTTAATAATGTTGCCATTTCCTTGGTATTATGCCACTGAATACATTCCTTCATTTTGGGGAACTCCGTTATTCATCTTTGGATGGATTTTTCATGGTTTAGTAGTTATTATACTCATATTTTTATGGTGGCAAAGTTGTAAAAAACGACCAGAGTATAAAGAATTTGATGATGAGGAGTGATTTAAATGACACATTCATTAGATAATAATATTATTCCATTTTTAGCTGTTATTATTACTTATTTTGGTTTATTGACTTATATTGGTTATTATGCTACAAAGCAAACTCGAACTCTTAGAGATTATTTCACAATGAGTGGTAAGGCAGGAGCTTTGCTTAGTGGTCTTGCATATTTTTCAACTCAATATAGTATGAGTACATTTATGGGTGTGCCAGGCACTATTTATAAAGTAGGTTATGCTGGAATGTCTGTATCTGTGCCAGGTATTGCTTTTAGTATGGTTATTCCTGCTTTACTTGTTGGTAGAAGATTAATTCGTTTGGGTCATCGTTATCGTATGCTTACTATGGCAGATTACATATCTGATAGATATGAGTCCACTTTAATGCGTGCATTATTGGCTATTATTATGATTTTATTCTTAGTACCAATGATGGGAGCGCAAACAATTGGAGCTGGAATTATTTTTAAAACATATACTGGTGCTCCAGAATGGGTTGGTATTGTAGTCATGGGAATAACTGTTATACTTTATTGTATGGCAGGTGGTATTAGAAGTATTATGATTACAGATGTTATTCAGGGTATTTTAATGGTAGCAACAGCTGTAGTTACTTTCTTTGTATCTTTGCAATTAGGTGGAGGTCTTGAAGTAATTAATCAGCATTTAGCAGATACTGATATAAGTTTATTATCTCATCCTGGACAAAATAATTCTATGCCATGGCAAAATTATGTTTCTATGATCATCATGTGGAGTTTCTTTACAATTGGACAGCCACATTTATTTACAAAATTTTTCACTATGAAAAATTACAATGTAATGTTTAAAGCAGTATTATTGGGAACTTTAGGTATGTGGTTTTCTGCTACACTTATTGAATGGTGTGGTGTAACGGGTAGAATGTCTTTCCCTAATCTCACAGGAACAGATACAGACTTTATCGTGCCTCTTATTTTACAAGCAGGCGTTCATCCTGTAATTTCTTCTTTGATGGTAGCTGGTATTTTCTCTGCAGGTATGTCAACTGTAAGTGGTGTATTAATTACTTCCACAAGTGCTGTAACTCGTGATTTATATCAAAAAATATTTAATAAAGAAGCTACAGATAAAGATGCATTTATCATGTCTCGTTATGTAACAGTTGGTTTAGGTGTATTAGCTATTTGTATTGGTATTTATAAACCATCTTCAATTTTCCAATTAGTTTTATTCTCTTTTGGTGGTTTAGGTATTTGGGCAGCTCCAATTTTAGCTGGTCTTTATTGGAAACGTGCAACAAAAGTGGGTGCATTTGCGTCTGTAATCGTTGGTGAAATCGTATATATTTTATTAACAACTACTTTTACATCTTTAACATTTGGTTTCAATCCATTAATCGTGGCATGGATTATTGCCATGGTGGTATTGATTGTAGTGAGCTTGTGTACAAAACCTGCATCAGCAGAAACAATTAGACGTCATTTTGATGATTTAGAAAAATGTTAATTTGATTTTAATGAATAAAGAAGGTATTAATTATGTATTTAGCACATTTAAATTGGCAACAGGCCAAAAGAGCTTTCGCAAAAGATGATTTAGTAGCAATTATTCCTATTGGAAGTACAGAACAACATGGCCCTGTAGGTCCTTTGGGAACAGACTTTTTAATTCCTGATTATTTTGCTAAACAAATAGAAAAACGCACAGAAGTTTTGATTGTGCCTACAGTTCCTTTTGGTATAGCTACACATCATGTGGAATTTTCGGGAACTATTGATATTGGTTTTGATGGCTTATATGCTGTTATTAAAGGTATTGTAGATGGTTTAAGTCGTCATGGCGTGAAAAAATTTGTATTTTTAAATGGTCATGGTGGTAATACTCCTGCTTTGGATAAAGTAGCATTAGAAGCTAATAAAAAAGGTTGTCTTTGTGCTCAGATTGATTGGTGGTCACTTGCTCCAATGCTCAATCCTGCATGGAAAGGCGGTCATGGTGACGGACAAGAAGTTTCCATGATTATGGCTATTGATGAAGGTTTAATAAATAAAGATGATTTAATGGAAACAAAGGTAAATCATTTATCGGATAAATTAAAAAATATACATTTAAATGCAGTTGATTTTAAAGGTGCAACTATAAAAGTAATTCGCAGTGTAGATAAAGTTGTAAATAGCGGTGGCTATGGCGGAAGTGATTCTTATAGTGCAAATAAACAATGGGGTGAAGATATGAAAGTAGCTTTGCTTGATTATATTGTTGATTTTGTAAATGAATTTAAATCTGTAAAACTATAATTAGATAGGATAATTATTATGTTTAAACGCAGAGATTATTTTAAAGAAGATAGACAAAAACCATGGTCAATAAAAGATGAACCTGTTACTTGCGAAGCTTTGGCTGATACAGAAGCAAGAACATATCCAGATATGTTTGAGGCATATAAAAATTTTGCACAGACATATAATTTATCAAGGGATAGTTTTATCTTAACTAACGGCTGTGAAAATGCAGTGAGAATTATTTTTGAAGCACTTCGACCTAAATATGCTTATATTGAAAATCCTTCATGGGGTTTGGTAGAAGTATTGGCTAATGGTTTATTATATCCTCGACCTGAGGAAACACCTGAAGAAAAGCGAATTTTTCTAGTGGACTATGAGTTTAAAAATGAAAAATTTGTTTTAGGGGATTATCCTTTAAAATTACCACAAGAAAATTCTTTGTTTTATATTACTGATAAATATAATAATGTTTTTGAGCATGAAGTACTTCAAGATAGAAATGAATATGCTAAATATACTATTGTGGATGAAACTTATTCAGCTAAAATGTTGAGAAATAGTAATAGAGAAATACCTGAAAATGTTTTTGTAATTGGTTCATATTCTAAGTTTTGTGGTGCGGGAATACGTTTAGGCTATATTTTATATAATCCTAAATGGAATAACTTAATGCAATTACTAAGAGAAGAATGTATTTCTAAATTAGCAGAAAAATATACAAGTATACACATGCCAGAAATGAATTTACCAGAATTTGATGGCGATTTTGTTTGTAAGTCTAATAATTATGTCGTAGTAAAAGCTGATAGTTATACAGGTGATAAACGAAGAATTAATCGAGAGTTTGAGGTTTCAGGCATAAAATTTTATAAATTAGGATTATCCTTGAAATGATTTTAATGGGAATTTTATATTTTAAGTTTTATAAAATTCCCATTAAGTTTTTATAATAAAACACAAAAGTACTTTTATATTAGATTGTTGTATCTATTAAATTGTTGGCACGAAACTTGCATATAATAAAATAGTGAAATATTTTATTAGGGAGAGATACAAATGGATAAACAGAAAAATAATGATGTAAAAATCTCTGTGCCATGGTATGGTTATGTAGTTTTTGTGTTGGCAATTTTATTATTTTCAGGGATTTTTTCTTCGTCTGATGGAGTTTTACGTGCTTTAGATTTCAATGTATTGAATGGTAGTTTTGGACAGATACCAACTGATAAAGCTATGAGCTTTAGAGGTGCTGGCGGTAGCGGTGCTAAAGATGGCTTTTTATTTGCTTTAGAGCTTATTCCTGCTGTTATTTTAGCTTTAGGAATTGTAAATGTCATTGATGGTTTGGGTGGATTGAAGGCTGCTCAAAAATTAATGAACCCATTATTAAAACCTTTACTTGGTGTACCAGGTGTTTCTGCACTTGCAAATATTGCTAATATGCAAAGTACAGATGCTGCTGCTGGTATGGTTAAAGAATTAGTTGATGAAGGAAAATTAACAGATAAAGAACGCTCTGTTATCATCACTTATCAAACAAGTGGTAGTGCTTTTGTAACAAATTACTTTTCTTCTGGTGCTGCTGCTTTTAGTATTTTACTTGCACCAATTATCGTACCTTTACTTGTAATTTTTGTATTTAAAATTGTGGGTGCAAATTTAATGCGTTTATATTTTAAATTTATTGGACAATAAGTGAGGTAAGATAAATGAGCGACAATAAAGTAGAAGTTATTCAGAAAAAAACAATTTTGGATTTATTCATTGATGGTGCTAGAAAAGGTTTTACTATTGGTACTACTAGTTTGTTACCAAATGTAATGATGGCATTTGTAATTATTCGTATTTTAGATGTTACAGGTCTTTTACAATTAATTGGCGTTGTATTCCAGCCAGTAATGGGGCTTTGGGGTCTTCCTGGTGAAGCAGCAACAGTTTTAATCACTGCTTTAATGAGTATGGGTGGCGGTGTAGGTGTAGCAATGAGCTTATATACTGCGGGTTCTTTAGATGCTATGCAAGTAACAGTGCTTTTACCTGCTATTTATTTGATGGGTAATCCTGTACAAAATGTGGGTCGTTGTTTAGGTATTGCTGGTGTAAGTACTAAACATTATCCTGCAATTATTTTAATTTGTGTAATTAATGCATTATTATCTATTTGGGCAATGCATTTTATTATGTTATTTTTACAATAAAAGAAGGTTGATTATATGAATACTAAAAAAACATTTTTCACATTATTAAAAAATGCACATGTAATTGCTCCAGAAGATTTAGGAGTTAAAGATATTTTAGTAGCTGGCGAAAAAATCGCTATGATAGGTGAAGGTCTTTCTTTACCAGCAGTATATGATTGCGAAGTAGTTGATTGTGAAGGTAATTATGTAGTACCAGGTTTTATTGATTCTCATGTACATTTAATCGGTGGTGGCGGTGAAGGTGGCTATGCTACTAGAACACCTGAAATCCAATTAACAGATATCACAACTTCTGGTGTAACTACAGTACTTGGTCTTTTAGGTACAGATGGTGTAACTCGTCATGTAGCTAGCTTACTTGCCAAAGCTCGTGGTCTTGAAGATGAAGGTATTACAGCATATATTTATTCTGGTTCTTATGAAATTCCAACACCAACAATTACAGGTAGTGTACGCAATGATATTATTTTGATTGATAAAGTAATTGGTACTGGTGAAATTGCTATGTGCGATCATCGTTCTTCTCAATCTCCAAAAGAAGCTTATCAGCAAATTACAGCAGAAGCTCGTGTTGGCGGTATGCTTAGCGGTAAAGCTGGTGTAGTTAATATGCATTTAGGCGATGGCGAAGATGGTTTAAAAATGCTTTATGAAATCACTAAAAATGGTGAAATTCCTAAAACACAAATTATTCCAACTCATGTAAATCGTAATAAACGCTTGTTTAAAGAAGCTATTGAATGGGCAAAACAAGGCGGTATTATGGATGTAACTTCTAGTGTTAGTCCAGAATCTGGTTCTAGCCATTCTGTAAAATCCAGTGAAGCTGTAAAACAAGCATTAGAAGCTGGTGTTAATATTGAAAATATCACTATGAGTTCTGATGGTAATGGTAGTATGCCAATTTTTGATGAAGCTGGAAATAATATTGGCGTTGGTGTAGCAAGTCAGATTTCTATTTTAAATGAATTTAGAGATATGGTACAAAAAGAAAATATTGCGATTACAGATGCTATAAAAATTATTACAAGCAATATTGCTAAATTTACTAAATTATATCCAAGAAAAGGTTGCTTAGCTAATAATAGTGATGCAGATATTTTAGTATTAGATAAAGATTTACAATTACAACATGTGTGGGCAAGAGGCACTCATATGGTAGAAAATGGTAAACCTATTGTATTTGGTACTTTTGAAAAAAGATAATAGAAGATATGTAATAAAAAGTGGTAGAAAAAATCTACCACTTTTTTATTTATTAATATATTTAAACATAATAAATTGATTTTGTTATGTATTTGATAGATAATAGATATAAATATGGATAAAGAGGTGAAAGCTGGAAACAGCGAATTTATGTTAAAAGCAGTTATTTTTGATTTTGATGGTACAATAGGAGACACTTTAAAATTAGTTATTGAATCAATCAGAGAAGCAGTAAGTCCTTTTATGGATAGAGAATTATCTGATGATGAAATAGCAGATACATTTGGACCTATAGAAGAAGGTAGTATTTTAAAATTTGTAGATGAAAAAGACTATGAAGAAGCTTGCAAACTATTGTATGATGCTTATGCAAGATTACATAAAGAAATAACACCAAAACCATTTACAGGTGTTGTGGATTTAATAAAATATTTAAAAAGTAAAAATCTCATTGTAATTTTGGCTACAGGTAAAGGTGCAAAAACTTGTGAAATATCTTTGAAGCAGTATCAAATGGAAAATCTTTTTGATAAAGTAAAAACTGGCTCTATAAAAGGTGGTATAAAACCACAAATGATGCAAGAAGTTATAGATGAATATAAATTATCAGCAGATGAAGTGATTTATATTGGTGATGCTCCAACTGATATTGATGCAGCTAGACAAGTTGGTGTAAAAATAGCTTCTGTATTGTACGGAACAAGAATAGAAGAAGAAGCCGTAAAAGCTAAAAATCCAGATGCAATTTGTTATTCTATAGAAGATGTTAAAAAGTATTTAACTAGTTTGATTTAAGAGAAAAATAAATATTATTATTTTGTTATAATTTCATTAGAAATAGCCTATTTTCTTGTTTATTTTACTGTTTTGTGGTATTTTTAATACTAGCTGTAAGAATATATACAGCCTTTCTCATTTATTTAGATATATGTTGAATGAGAAAGGATTTTTTTATTGCTGAAGATGGGAGGTACTATTATGGAAAAAGATATTACAAAAAAAATAAAACCATTTATAATTTATAGTGTTCCTATAATTCTACTTATAGCTGTTGTGGCTATTTTTGGTGTATATAAATGGAACCAGGGACAAGGAATTATTAATATTAATGATGCAAAACTCACAAGTTCTAAAGTTATGGTTGTAGCTCAAAATGATGGAACATTGACAGAGCTTCTGGTAAATGATGGTGATAAGGTAGAAGCAGGTCAAGTTATTGCTAAAATGAAAGTAGTTGTAACACCTGAACAAATTGAAGCTTTGCAAAAGGCATATGATGAAGCAAAAGTAAATTATGATAATTTAGAGCAACAAGTAAAAGCCTCTATGGTAGTAAGTCAGCCAGTAGTTACAAGTTCTTCAACAGGAAATGTAGCAGCAGCTCAAGCTAGATTAGATGCAGCGGCAGCAAATAAACAGAAGATGGATAAGTTATATTCTATAGGTGCTGTAAGTGCGACACAATATGCGGAAGCACAATCAGAATATGCAGCAGCACAAAGTGCTTTAGCGGCAGCAAGTACACCACAAGTTGTAGAACAACAAGCAAGTGTTTCTTCTGCTCCATCTAAAGAATTATCAGAAGCATTAGCTACAGCTCAAATTCAATTAAATCAAGCAAAAGCAGCTTTAGACCAAGCTCAATCTGATGATAATTTTGCTGATATTACAGCTCCAGTTAGTGGTATTATATATTTAACAGATTTTAAACAAGGTGATGAATTAAAACAAGGCGATGTATTCATTAATGTGGGTAATACTAAAAATTTATGGGTAGAAGCACCACTTACAGAAGAACAATATGCCAAAGTACGTCAAGGTCAATTTGTGCATTATTCTGTTGATGATATGGATTTAACAGGTACTGTCTTAGAGGTAACACATCAAGATAGTGAAGATGAAGAAAATAAAAATTTAGTTACAGCAGCAAAGATTTCTTTCCCTGATGAATTAAAAGATAAAGTTTTACCTGGTGCTGATGTAACAGTTCAAATAACAATAGATAGATAGTAGTTTATGAAATAGAAACAACAATGGACGGTGAAAACTTTGCTGTTAAAGCGATTAGAAGCGTATGGATTTAAATCATTTGCAGATAAATTAGAAGTAGAATTTGATGAGGGCATAACAGCAATTGTAGGGCCTAATGGGAGTGGTAAGAGTAATATTACAGATGCCATTCGTTGGGTTTTAGGGGAACAAAATGTGCGCAATTTGCGTGGAAATAAGGCAGAAGATATTATTTTCACAGGTAGCTCCACAAGAAGACCTCTTGGTGCAGCGGAAGTTTCCGTTACTTTTGATAATAGTGATGGTAAATTACCTATAGATTTTCAGGAAGTAATGATTACAAGACGCATATTTCGTTCCGGTGAAAGTGAATTTTTAATCAATAAAACAAAATGTCGTTTAAAGGATATTTATAATTTATTTGCCGACACAGGATTGGGTAAAAATTCTATAAATGTTATTAGTCAGAATAAAGTAGATGAAGTTTTAAATACAAAGCCAGAAGAGCGAAGATATTTTTTTGAAGAATGTGCGGGAATTACTAAATATCGTGAACGAAAACGCGAAGCTGTGCGTAAATTAGATAATACACAGGCAAATGTTGTACGTTTAAATGATATTGTGAGTGAGATCGAAAAACAGTTAGAACCTTTAAAAGAACAAGCTGATAAAACTAGACGATATAATGTCATTGATAAAGAATATAAAGATTGTAGACTCACGCAGATTTTGTATAAATATGAAAATCTTTCAGCTGAAAATAATAAACTGGATTTAGAGATAAAAGGTTATGAACAAGAAAGAGCTTCATTAGAGGCTACAGTTTCTGTTTCTGAAAGTGAAAAAATCGCTAAAAAAAGTGAGATAAATAAATTAGAACAGAAAATAAAATTGCTTGGTGAAAATAATCAAAAAATCCATGAAGAAATAGAACGCAGTCGCAATCAAGCCACTTTATTACAAGAACGTATACGACAGAGTTGTCAGTCTCAACAGCGTTTAGAGGAAAGACAAAATCAGACAAAAGAAGAATTAAAAATATCTTTAGCTGATGGAGAAGAACTGAAAAGAAAAGCTCAAATTGCTAATAATACTGCAGATAAATTGGAACTTGCCCTGCAAGAAGAAAATTCAAGTGTACAAAAAGTAGAAAATGATATTAAAGCGAAAGAAGAAGAAATCAAATTAAAGCAAGAGCAAGATAATGAAAAGCGCAAGCAGATAGAAGAACAAAATAAGGTATTATTATTATTAAAGCGAGATATGTCTGATATAGATGTAAATATTGAAAATCAGCATAGTGCGCATAAAAATGCAATTAATGAAAAAATAGAAAAAAATACAGCTAAGGAATTATTACAAGTAGAGATTGATAATATTAATAAAAAGGTACAGGCTAAACAAGAAAGTATTAATTCTCAGCAAAGTAATTTAGATGAACTTATAAAAGTTTGTAAAGAGGCTATAGAATTTATCAATGAAACTCGCCAAAATGTGCGTATGGCAGAGGAAAAAGTAAAATTTTTTCAAGAAATGCAAGCATCATATGAAGGTTTTGGCAAAGCTGTAAAAAGAGTTTTAAAAGTGGATAAATCATGGCAAAAAGGTATTTGCGGTGCTGTAGCTGAATTGATAAAGGTAGAAGATCCTTTTATTACAGCTATTGAAGTAGCTCTTGGCTCTGCTATGCAAAATGTAGTTACTAAAGATACAGATACTGCAAAATCGGCAATTAATTATTTGAAAGAAAATAAATTTGGTCGTGTAACTTTTATGCCACTGACTACTGTTCAGCCACATAAAAATAAACGCACTGAAATTGAACCGGGTAAACATGGTTTTATCGCTTATGCAGATGAACTTGTAAATATTGATGAAGAATATAAAGTGATAACTCAATCTTTATTGGGTAGAATTTTAGTAGTTGATGATGTGGATAACGCTTTGAAGTTGGCTAAGTTATATGATTATCGTTTGCGTATCGTAACTTTAGAAGGTGAATTATTGCAACCTGGTGGCGCTATTGCTGGTGGTAGTAGCCAAAGCAAGGAAGCAGGTTATTTACACCGCAAAGGTGAGTTATTAGAATTAAAAGATTATCTAGCTAGTGAACGTAAAGTATTACGTGATGCGAAAAATAAATATGAAGATGATGAAGCAAAACGCGTGGCTTTGGCAGAAAATATCAATCGTTTGCAAAAAGATTGGCAAGAGTTGTCTTTATTATTAGCACAGAAAAAAGTAGAATTTAAACAATTAGAAAATTGGTTTGTAAATCAAGAAGATATCTTAAAAGCTATAGATAATCGTATATCTGCTTTAATCGTGAAAAAAACGGCTATTGAGGCAGATATTGAAAAACAAACAGCTAAAATTGCTCAAATGGAAGCTCAAGTTGATGAAAAACAAAATCTTTATGAAGATATTTACAATGAGATTGAAGTTTTGAAACATGATTTAAAAATTCGTCAACAAAAGGTAATGCAAAAACAAATTAGTTGTACAGAGGCAAGACAAGAAGTCATTCGTTATAATGATAAATTGAATTTGTTGACAGGACAGGCAGAAAGATTTAAGGCATTTTTAGCTGATAGTGATAAAGAAATGGCTGGATTACAAAAAGTCATTGATGATAGTTTAGCTGAATTAAAACAATTAGAAGAATCTGTAACTAATTTAGAAAAGTTAAAAACTGATGGTAAAGAAGAATACGATACTTTATATAAAAGACAATTAGGTATGCGAAGTGAATTGTCTGATATGGACGAAGAACGTGCTAAAATTGCAAGTAAAGTAGGCGTTATCAAGGATAAAATTCATAAATGTGAAGTAAGTGTAGCTAAATTAGAAACTGAAATTAAGCAGTGCTTACAAAGTATGCAAGAAGAATATGAATTGACTCCACAAGAAGCTTTAAATCATCGTTTAGAGCTTGATGAAAATGAGCTGAAATCTAAATTAAAAAAATTAGACAAAGAATTAAAAGAAATTGGCCCTGTAAATCCAAATGCTATCAACGAATATGAAACATTAAATGAACGTTATAGCTTTATGAGTAAACAAATTGAGGACTTAGTCAAGGCTAAAGAAGATTTAACGAAAATCATTGAACAGATTGATAAAACAATGTCTACACAATTTGGCTTGGCTTTTGATAAAATAAAAGTATATTTTAATGATATTTTCAAACGTTTATTTGGCGGTGGCAATGCAAAATTAATTTTAACAAATAAAGAAGATATCTTAAGTTCAGGTATTGAAATTGAAGTAGAACCACCAGATAAAAAACCACAGAGTCTAGCTGTATTATCAGGTGGGGAAAGAACGCTTACAGTTATAGCATTACTGTTTGCATTTTTCACTTATAATCCTGCACCATTTAGTGTATTAGATGAAATTGATGCTCCATTAGATGAAGCAAATGTCAAACGTTTCGCGAAGTTTTTAAAAGATTATGCCAAACGCACTCAATTTATTTTAGTAACACATCGTAAGGGAACAATGGAGTCTGCTGATGTTATGTATGGTGTAACTATTGAAGATGCTGGTGTATCTAAGTTGATATCTGTTCGTTTAGAAGATTTTGAGGAAAGAGGTTAAAAGATGGGATTTTTTAGTAAATTAAAAGAAGGTCTTACAAAAACACGTAAATCTCTAACAGAGAAAATTGAAAAAGTAATTATTGGTTATGCTGATATTGATGATGATTTATTAGATGAATTAGAAGATGCTTTAATTCAAGCTGATGTAGGGGTAAAAACTTCTTTACAATTAATGGACGATGTTCGTGCTGGTATTAAGAAAAAACAGATTAACTCTCCTGAAGATTTAAAACCATTCTTGATTAAACGTATTACAGAGATGTTAAATGAAGGTTCTGATGAAACAAATATTGCTAAATCTGGGCCTACAGTAATTTTAGTAATCGGTGTAAACGGTGTAGGTAAAACTACAACTATTGGTAAATTGGGTAGATATTATAAAGAACAAGGCAAAAATGTCATGTTTGCAGCAGCAGATACTTTCCGTGCAGCGGCTATTGACCAATTAGAAATTTGGGGTCAAAGAGTAAATGTTCCTGTGATTAAACATGAAGAAGGTTCAGATCCAGCAGCAGTAGTATTTGATGCTGTAAAAGCTGCTATCGCAAGAAAAGTGGAGATACTCATCATTGATACAGCAGGACGTTTGCATAATAAAGCTAATTTAATGACAGAATTAAATAAAATTCAAAGAGTTATTAAACGTGAAATAGCAGAAGCTCCACATGAAACATTATTAGTATTAGATGCTACAACAGGACAAAATGCAATTAGCCAAGCTGAATTATTCACAAAATCAGCTCCTATTTCTGGATTGGTATTGACTAAATTAGATGGCACTGCTAAAGGCGGTGTAGTAATTGGCTTAAAATCTGAACTTAGTATGCCAGTAAAATGGATTGGTGTCGGTGAAGGTATGGACGATTTACGACCATTTGTAGCTAATGACTTTGCAGCGGCTTTGTTTAATCAAAAAGTAGAAGAATAATATAATTAAATAATTGTCTATTTGATGATAATAAAAATAATAAAAAGAGGATAAGTATAAAACTTATCCTCTTTGTTTTTAGTAGATTGTTTTGTCTGTTTTTTGTGCAAAGTTATCAAAGGATTTTATAGTGATATCTCTACCAAATTGTTCTAAATCTAAAACGGAGATATCTTGGCATTTTCCTTCAATATAGTTGTAGATGAAATCATCTCTAAAACCAATTTTATCAGCATCTTTAGCTGTGTTTCCATAATAAACTTTTTTGATGTTTGCCCAAATAGTAGCAGAAAGGCACATTGGACATGGATAGCAAGATGTATAGAGTTCACAACCTGTTAAATCATGAGTACCTAAATTTTGACAAGCATCACGAATAGCTTCAACTTCGGCATGACAAGTTGGATCATGTTTTATAAGTACACGATTATGACCACGACCTACGATTTTGCCATCTTTTACAATAACTGCACCGAATGGGCCACCTTCATTAGTTGTTAAATTACTATCAGCTTCTTGAGTTGCAATAAGCATAAATTCTTCTTTAGTCATAAAAAATCTCCTATTCATAATAAAATATATAGGAAAAAATAATGTTTTTATTTTTTGCCTATATAAATATAAATTAAAAGCGGTAAATATGCAATAATCTTTTGGTTTTTAATAGATATTTTTATTTTTAAATAGATAGATATGATTTCTTATGATAAAATAACTAAGGAATTTTTTATTTATTTATGAAAGCGAGGACAAAATGAAAAAGTTTTATGATGTAGAAGAAAAAGTGCCTTTGTTGCAAGGAATTCCACTTAGTTTACAACATTTGTTTGCTATGTTTGGTTCTACAGTGTTAGTTCCTTTTTTACTTCATGTAAATCCAGCAACAGCTTTATTTATGAATGGTATAGGTACAATTTTGTATTTAATCATTTGTAAAGGGAAATTACCTGCTTATTTAGGTTCTAGTTTTGCATTTATTTCTCCAGTTTTAGCAGTACTTGCTACTAGTGGACTTAGTTATGGCGATGCTCAAGGTGGATTTATAGCATTTGGTTTATCTTTTATTATTTTATCTTTTGTTGTAGGTAAATTAGGTACAGCTTGGATTGACATTATTTTGCCACCAGCTGCGATGGGTGCAGTAGTAGCAGTAATTGGTCTTGAACTTGCACCACTTGCTTTGGATATGTCTGGTTTTATCAGTGATACAATGCAATCTCAAGGCATTCCAAATGAGCTTGCAATGATTACTTCTGTATTTACATTAGCTGTGGCAATTTTGGCTTCTGTAATTGGTAGAGGATTTTTAAGTGTAATTCCTGTATTAATTGGTGTAATTGCAGGATATATCATGGCTTTTTGTTTAGGTATTGTAGATTGGTCTGGTGTAGAAGCTGCTAGTTGGGTACAAGTACCAACTTTCTATGAACCAACTTTTAATATTCACGCTATCATGATTATTATGCCTGCATTGTTTGTAGTTTTTGCTGAACATATTGGGCATGTAGTTGTTACAAGTAGTATTGTAGATAGAGATTTAATTAAAAATCCAGGACTTAATCGTTCTTTATTTGCTGATGGTGTTTCTAATGTTTTATCTGGTTTTGTAGGCTCAACTCCTAATACTACTTATGGCGAAAATATGGGCGTTATGGCTATTACTCGTGTTTATAGTGTATGGGTAATCGGTGGAGCTGCTGTTTTTGCTATTCTTTTCTCTTTTATTGGTAAAATTGCTGCGATTATTCATGCTATTCCAGTACCAGTAATGGGCGGTATTTCTGTATTGTTATTTGGTGTTATCGCTTGTTCTGGTATACGTATGCTTATAGAGAAAAAAGTCGATTATACTAGTACGAAAAATATGATACTTACTGCCGTAACTATGATAAGTGGTCTTAGTGGAGCTGCTGTAAATATCGGTCCTGTACAATTGAAAGGTATGGGCCTTGCAGTTGTCTGTGGCATGATTTTAAGCCTTTCTTTCTATGTTTTTGGCAAATTAGGTATAGCTAATAAAGAGTAAAATTAGAGATAAAAACTCATGGGTTACCCATGAGTTTTTATTTTTATAATTGTGCCCATAAATGACTAAAAAAGCTTTATTTTGACTTAAAATTACATAGGGTTGTGCCCATTTTGTGCCCACGTTGTGCCCATGTGCCCAAATTACAATGAATATATTTTAGTAATTTTATTTGCAATATCTTTATCTAAATTTGGTATAGCGTGGCCATATAAATTTAATGTATTACTAGCTCTACTATGTCCTAATCGTTTTGAAACTTCTAGTATAGGTATTCCATCAGCTAATAATTGAGTAGCATGAGTATGACGGAGTGCATGAAAGTTCCTATAAGGAACACCAGCATTAAATAAAATAGGCTTCCAATATTTTCTTATTATATTGGTTGCACAATAAGGGGTTCCATTTTGAGTATGGAATACATATCCAGAACCATAAAGATATACAAGATTATTTTCATCAACCTTTTTATATTTTTTTAGTTCACTGATTACATGAGGTGGTAAAGTAATTATTCTTTTACCTGCATTTGTTTTAGGTGGATTTTCAACAAAACCAATTTTAGCAATATATTGAATAGTAGATGTGATTTTAATAGTTCCTAATGTTAGATTGATATTTTCCCATTTTAAACTTAATAGTTCGCCAATACGAACACCTGTTGTAGCTGCTAACAGTATCAAGAGATATTTTTCTTTATAATGTGTAGGTGTAGTGTCGGCTTTTAAATAGTCAAAGATTTTTTTCAATTCTTCTTTAGTAAAAATTTTTATTTCCTTTTTTTGACTTCTAGGTATCTCAATAGCATCCATAGGATTTTTACTTATCATATTTAAAATTTGTGCCTGTTTAAAAGCAGCATTTAAGAAAAAATATATTCTTTTAGAGATAGTATTGTTGAGGGTATTTAAGAACTTCTGAATAGTAAAAGGTGTTAAGTCTTGTAATAGAAGATTTTCAATGGGTTTTAGGTGTTTTATGGCTACCATATAATTTACTTTAGTCATAGGTCTAATATCTTTTTTAAACGTTTGTAACCATTCTAAGATCCATTCACCTAATGTTATATTAGATGGAGAAACATATTCATTTCTAAATAGATTAGATTTAATTTCGTTTAACCATTGTTTAGCTTCTTCACGAGTATCAAATCGTTTATATATTCTCTTCTTATTTGGATCAATGATAGCAGCACGATATTTATTTCTAGCTTTATCCCATGATATAGAACCTTCTCCATTTTCTCTTTTGGCCATAATTTATTCCTCCAATAATATTTTATAAATTTATTATTGCATTTGTTTTTGTGTAATAGATTTATAATAATTATACTATTTTAGTTCGGAAAACTGAACGGAAGTGATGTAATTACTAATGGTTATTCGAAATTTTTATATTTATGGTATAATTAATTTAATAATAATTATAATTGTAGTTTTGAAAGGAGAATTTAGAATTGGGAGGAATAGATGCTCAATATGGGTTTTTATATCAGAAATATGTATATATATTAACAATACTAGAAAATTTGTCTATGGGAAATACCTTTATATATGAAGGAAAAGATGATGTTGATATAGATACTAGAGACGTAAAAGATGGAATAACAATTATTAAAAATACATATATTCAGGCTAAAAGTGGGTTATTAAGTAAAGATGAATGGATACAGTGTATTTCTAATTGGATAGAAATGAGTGAGTTGTCATCAGATGCACATTGTGTAATATATGTTCAGAATAATATTGATGAAAAATGGTTATCAGAGAATTTTATTAATATTTTTATAGAAGAAATAAAAATATATAATGAGATTAAAAAAAGACAATCTAGTTCTGTAAAAAAAAGAATTTATGATAAATATAAAGATGAGTTTAAGACAGATGAATTTATAAAAAAATTATATAATTTGTTAAGAAATGTAGATGTGAATATTCAAACAGAAAAGAATTTAAAAGATTTAATAATAAATATTTATAAAACAAAATATTGCACAGATATAAAACTTTATGAATTAGCTAAAATACGAAGAGCTGAAGCTTTTATTAATGAAATAATGAGAAAAATAGATCAAGCTTTGTCAAATAAAGAATCATTAAGTTTAGATTTTACAAATGTTATAGAAATTGTAAATACTTTAGCATCAAATATAACAGATAATATATATAAATTAGATCACATTACATTAAAATCAGCTCTTCGAAAAGAAGCAAAAGAAATTGTTTCAAGAAGAAATTTTAGAGAAGTAATTCAATTAGAATCTGTAAATAATAATGAATCATTTATTATTGAAAAAATTATTAGTGAATTAATGTATAAGGATATGAGAGATGTTTATGATAATAGTGTTGATATTAGAAATATAGAGGATGAAGCTCATAGTAATTATATAGATGTATTATTTGAGTTATCAGATGAGGAAAAATGCTCTCCTAAAAAAGTATATATAGAAACTACTAAAAGAGATATAGATAATAATTTTTTTAATAAATCTAAAATTTATAGAGAGGGTTGCTATATATTTTTAACTAGTAATAATGTATCAGAAAATTTAAAAATAAGTTGGAAGGTTGAAAAATGAATAAAGAGATTATAAATGAAGCCGAATATATGGATATAGTGATTGGCTTATTAAATCCTCCTTTTTCTATTGATAATATAGTACATTTAATATTTATAGCGTTTTGTGTGAAACATAAAATAAAAGGTAAAAAATATTTTAGTGGAAAAGATGTTATTGATAAATTTATTAGTAATATTAATCTGAAACTAATGGTGCATACAAAGGATATTTCTATAATTTTAAGTGTTATTGATAAATTAGTGAAATGTGATTTTATAAAAATTGTAGATTCTAAAATATATATATTAAAACCTATCGTAGTAGATTTGCAGAATGAATTTTTATTAAAGTGCAAGTCAAGAAAAACAAATAATCCGATTTTAGAATCTAAAAAATTGGATTCTAAAGCATTTATAGAGGAGATTTTAAGATATGTTTAAAATAGATACAATAATACTCATTCATAAAAACGAAAAAAGTATGCCATATAAATTCACTCAAAATACTTTTATTTATGGACAAAATAGTTTAGGAAAAACAGGTTTAACAAAAATAATTAATTTTATATTAGGATGTCATGATAAAAATCCATTAATGTATGATGGATTAGATAATATAGATGAAGTAGAAGCTCTTTTAACTAACAATAATACTAAATTATGGGTAAAACGATCTATTTTTAATGACTATCAAATAAAGATAACAGAAGATAGTGAATATATTTCTGTAACAGATGAACAATATATAGAATATATTAGCAATATTTTATATGAAAATATTAAGATTGAATATTTAGATATATATAAGAAAATATTTCAAGAAAAATTATCTTATAGAAGCTTAAGTTTTTTAAATTTTATTGACGAAAAAGGATTAGGAAATTTAAGTAAAATTTTTACTAGAGCACAAGAACTAAAATATCAAATTAAAATTAATAAAATTATGAGATTCTTCTTTAACTATTCAAATATAGAAAAATTATATAATAAAGAAAAGGCTTTAGAAGAGTGGGAACTTAAAGATAAGCAATTAAATCCTATAAAAGAAGAATATGAAAAAGGTTTAAAAGTTATTAAAGAGTTGTTTAATGAATTACAATTAGTATATGATGAAAATATGGAAAAAAATATTAAAAGATTTAATAAATTTAAACAGGATTTTAGTAGAGAAAGTAAATCTAGTAATAATAATAATCCAGATATAGCATATGCAGCTAGGGCATCACTTTCCTTATCGGAAGAAATAAAATTATATAATTTTTTAAAAAATCAATCATTATCTATAAAAAAAAGAAATAAAAAAGTAGAAGTTCTTTTAAATATATTACAAAATATAGTTAGTGAAAATCCTGAATATAAAAAATATGTTAGAGATATAGAAAATATTATAAAAGAAATTCAAGATAAGAAAATTTTATTAAATGTAGCTGATTATAATGTTAGTATTAAGAAAATAAAAGAGGAAAAGGAAGGTTTTGATAAATTAATAAATGATTATAAAAGTCAAATGATTGAATTAGATTATGATACCACAATAAAGAAAATAGGATTATTAGAGTATTATTTATCTAAAACTAAAAATAAAATAGATGAAAAAGAATTAGATGAAATTAAAGATAATATAAAAAAACTAAAGGAAATTATAAAAAACTTAAATAATAGTTTTGATAAAAGGAGTATAGATTTATTTAATAAATATTTATTAAATGAATATAAAAAAGATGAAATCATAAAATATGTATCAAATGATTTTAAACAAAAAGGTTTTAAAATAGAATTTAATCCATTAATTATTAGTTTAGAAGTATCATATTTAAAAAGAACTAATACTAATGATGATGGCGAAAAAAGTAATAGTGTTCATTATATTCCAGGTAGTATGGCAAGACAAACTCATTTACAAATATTAACATATTTAAGTATGTTTAAATATCTGAAGGATAACTTTGAGGGTTTGCCGTATTTACCATTATTGGTGATGGATTCTGTTAATCAACCCTTTGAAAGTAAGATTTTTAATAAATTTTATCCACATATTATTGAAATTGCTAATAAAGTGGGTATACAGACTATATTTATGTCTAAAGAAGAGATACCCGGTATAAATGATTCTGATAAAATTATTTTGACTGAAGGTAAAGGGCTTAATCCATTTCATGAAAAATAAAGGATATCCTTAGGATATCCTTTATTTTTCTATATGTTTTACAAATAAATGTTTTTTATAATTTTGCTCGTCATAAATTTTAGCTATATATGAATCCTTTTTAAATTGAAAATATATCATTTTTCTTGCAGTAGCATTATTATTTTTTGGTAAAGCATAATATTTTTCTCCTCCTAATTTTCTTCTTATAGTATCGATAATATTAAATGATTCATCTAATATGAAATGTTCTTTTATAAACATTGTATCATAATCAACGAGATATATTTTATATAAATATGCTGTTAATAATGTTGACAATTTATAAAAAAGAGGTTTATCCATTATTTCTATTAATTCTGTTTGTTTAGTTGATTCATCATATTTTTTTGAAATAGATTTAAAAGAAAAAGCACAATCTAATAAAGGTGTCTCTAACATGGACAATTTAGTATATTCTTTATTATTAAAGGAAAATCCATCATATACTGTGAGTCCAAAGTCAAGATGTTTGTGTATATATTCAGAAGAAATATTTTCTTCTTCTGAATATATCGATTTTCGATATAAATTTTTATTAAAATAATAAGAATAATCTCCAAATATAGCTGATAAATCATTAAAACAAGCTTTTTCATATGAAATTTTATAACAACTAGATTTTTTATTAAATGCTTCAATGGAATTGACTGTCCACATATTATGTTTTTTCCAATATAAAGCAAATAATAGAGATTTATTTTGAGTTTCTGCATAATTATTTAATACATCATATTGATAAGTTTTTAATTCAAAAGTTTTTTTATCAGTATTAATTAATTTTACTTCTATTAATACTGATAGAAGTTTTTTATCATAATTTTCAAATGTTATATCAAAGTCAGGTACTTGAAAATATGATTTACTTTCTTTAGGATATTGTTCTTGTCCTAGAGAAGATATATTTTTTACCCAAGGTAAAAGTGAATAAATACATTGAAATAGGTCTTCAGCAGCATATCCTTTTTTAAATCTAGGATAATTTTCTTTTAGTTCTTTTTTTATATCTAATCTTGTTAATAAAGTTATTATTTCTGAGTCACTTAAAGGATTATTTGCAGAATAAATAGCTTTTTCAAGATCATAAACAGTTTTTATTTTTTGTATATCATGCATAATATGTTCTCCTTTATTTATTTTGATAGAATAGATTATTTATATACATATGTATAAATTCTTTATCAGTTAATCACAAAGCAGTTGAGTTTCTAAGATTTTATCTTCTATTTCTTTATTTAATCTTGAGTAAATATTATTATCTCTAATAAAAGCTAGAAATATTGTGAAAAAATTAAACCAAGGAATAAAAATACCAATCAATAGAAAAAGTACAAATATCCAAGTATTAAAATACCATTTTTCTTTTATAGGTTTAGTTGAAATAGTAGTAGGTGCTATTTCATCAAGATAAGTAGGTATATCTTCTATTTTTGATTTTTTTCTTGATGTATAACTACCAATATTTTGAGTATAAGATAAACCTGTTCCTGGTATGCTAGTGGTTAATCTTTTTTTCCCTTTGGAGTTTATATTAAGTTTGGCACCTCGAGGACCAATACTTATACTAGAAGATTTTTTTCTAAATTAAGTATTAATCCAGGCATAATTTTTATAGATTTTCTGAAGTTAAATCCCATAATATAAACCTTCTTTCTATGATATGTATAAGAGCACTAGATATTTTTATCTAGAGCCTTTGTATTATAGACAGCATACTTTTAAAAGAACATATATAGAAATCAAAATTTATATTTAAATTAAACTTTACATATAAATTTTTAATATTATTGGTTAGATAATATGTTTACTTAAATCAAGGTTTTTATTTAATATACCTGTTTTTAGAAATTTAACAAATTCATTTTGTTTGCAAGTATATGTGCCAATGCATTCTTCTTCTGTTTTAGATGCATTTACTTTATAAAGTTTGAAAGTAAGGTCACCATAATTAATAGAGCTATGACGGATGATACAATTATCTACATACTTAAAATTATTAATATTTACACTAGGCTTTGTTTCTGTTATTTGGATAGAATAATTAATTTCTTTTAAAGCTTCTTTCCAAGGTAAAGTATATGCTTTTTCTGTATCGTAAAAAATAGAACCATCATGAAAATTATATAATTTCCCTTGGGTAAGAGCCATAACTGTTTTATTATTTTCTTTTCTAGGCATTAATAAAATGTCTAAGGCAGGATAATTAGCTTGTTGAATAACAAAAAAACAATCTTTAGAATACTTAGAAGAGCAGTCAACTATTAAATTTTTAGAACGACGTTCTTTTTGTCCTTTAAAGATTTTTAATTTGCTTGCTAGGGCATACATATGGTTACAAGGTAATTGTTCATTAATAAAATTAGAACAAGAGCAATGTTCGAGAGTAGTATGATAAGAATTCTCATCTTCATCAATAATATCAGCAGAAAAATCAGTCTTATTTAAATTTATTATTTTTAAAGAACTTAAATGACTTTGCTTATCCATTTGAGAAAGTCTTCCATGAATAAGTAAACTATCTAAATTCCAAAACTTTAGATTACTAGTATTGATGTATGAATTATCCATAATAATCATTCCTTTTATAGATTGTTTTTATTTAGTAGGTTAGCATTATATTTATTTAATAGTTGAGTAACATCATCATCAGGAAATTCAAAACGACATGTTTCCATAGAATATTTTGCTCCTTTAGGTACAGGTATAATCTTTTCACCATCAAATAAATCTTCTGTATCGTATTTTCGTATTAAATATCTATAAATTTTTCTTACTATTGATTTATATTTTATAAATAGTGTACATACTATATAATTTGGTGAAAAAATTTCTTTTATTTTTTCATTTGGAATATTTTCAATACACCAATTAATTAATATTTCCAATTTTAAATTTTTCTTAAATCCGTTTATTTCATTAGAAGTAAGCATTTTATTTATTTCGTTACGAGTATATGTTTGTAATAAGGCTTGTATATCATCTATTTCTTCTAAAAATCCAGCATCTATTAATAATTGTGCTTCTTTTGCTGGTAAAGCGTAATTAGTATGTTTGTGAAATAAAAACTCATATAAGAATTCTTTAAAAGTAATTTGTATATCTTCAGGTAAGTGTTCTAATTTATCAATAGCTGTTTCTAAAGAATAAGGGTTTATATCATTTGCTGCTAATGATATAGTGTTATCTTTTATGGAATTAGTGATAGAAGTATTATGACTTAGTTTATATGGCTCTAAATTATTATCAATGATATTCCAAAAATCTAATTCATTAATGATTTTTATAGGATTACCTTCTTTACGTAATTTAATGGCACGTTCAATTTTTCTGCCATAACAAGCATATGCCCAATCGGGATTTCCTTCATTACCAACAATAAGATAGTTTGTATCATTTACTATACGATCATTAAACAAACCACCATTTTTTTCGATTAATTTAGCAATTTCCTTGCGTTGACATCTGCTAGATTTGCCAGTAAAACAGAATAAAGAGTTTTTTAAATGTATTTTAGGATTAAGCATACAAATACCTTGTGTATTTAATGTTTTTAATAAATTTTTATCTATATTAATGTTTAAATCAACAAACTGAGAGAAGTAAGCTTTAAGCAAATTTTCTTCTTCATTAGTTATATAATTATTTTTTATTATAGAGTAAATTAATGAATTTATTTCATCATAAGGATATATACCTTCTAAATTATCATGTTCATTTAACCATATTTGTAAATGAGTTAATTCTTCAATAGAGATATGATTATCAGCTAAAATACCATGCAAAATACCATGTAATGTCTGAATATCAGAAGTATTATCATTATAAAAAATACTATCTTCATGGAAGTTTTGGCAGATGTATATAATATTTTCTTTATCATCGTTACCAAGCTTATTATATTCACATACACCTTCTAAAATATAAATTAATTCGTTTAATGGTGGGTTAGACATTAATTCAGAATTTTTTGTAATCCATTCTTTTAATATTTTAGATTCTGTTTCAGAGATAGTTCCACTAATAGAAATACCTTTTAAGATACCCTCTAAAGTATGTATTGCTTTATCTAGGTTTTGCTTTATAGTAAATTTATGATGAATATTATTATCATAATTTTTTAAAATATCATCCATTAAAATAAATCTCCTTTATTTTTGATATGCTTAAAAAATAGTATTTTAGATTAATTTTGATAAAATCCTATGGACTTCTCTAGGATTAGGATTTTTTTCTTTAATTATTTTGCTTATTAAATTAGCATCCAAATTAGAGGAATAAGATAATAAATGTATAGCAAATTCATTTGCTTCTTTTTCTCGTTTACTTGGTACGTAATAACTCATATCTGCATGTAAGTAGTATCCATATTTTGTATGTAATCGTGCATGTCCTAATTCATGGGCAAGCACGATTTTTTGTCGTTCGTATGATAGTTTGTTGTTTAATATTATATATTTTCTGCGTAATACACGTACCAAAAATCCTTTTATATTATCGGGTAAATCAAGTAAAAGGACTTTTATATTTAATTCTTTGGCTAATTCAAAAGGATTTGCTGTAGTATACTTATTTACTAAGTTTTTTACTCTTAATTTTATGTTAATCAAATTAACCAACTCGCTATTCAGTTTTTATTTTTTACGTTTATTTTCTTTTTTGGCGTCCCAAAATACAAATTCTAGGGCATTTCTAAGTTTTTGCCTATCGGCATCACTTAATTTATAAATTTCACCATCAAACATAATTTCAGTATCATCTAGGAATTTTGCTAAATCCTTAGGTTTTTTATCATCAGTTGATGTTTTTTCAACATCAGCACCTAAAATGTAATCGGATGAAACATCAAATAGCTTACATAATTCTTTTAATTTTCTTACAGGTTTATATCTTCCTGTTTCATAATGAATATACGCTGTTCTGGTAACGCCAATAATATCAGCAACTTGACTTTGGGATAATCCCTTTTTTTCTCGCAAAGAACGTAGTCTTTCAGCAGTAATATTCATTATAACACCTCTTAATCAGTTACTATTCAGCTTTTATTTTTGCGTTTATTTTCTTTTTTTGCGTCCCAAAATACAAATTCTAGGGCATTTCTAAGTTTTTGCCTATCAGCATCACTTAATTTATAAATTTCACCGTCAAACATAATTTCAGTATCATCTAGAAATTTAGCTAAGTCTTTAGGTTTTTTATCATCAATTGATAGTTTTGTATTTTGTGTATCTGAGCCCAAAATATAATCAGCTGAAACATTGAATAATGCACATAATTCTTTAAGTTTTCTTACAGGTTTAGCTTGACCATTTTCATATTTTACATAGGCTGTTCTGCTAATACCTAATATTTTAGCAACTTCGTTTTGTGATAATTCTTTGTCTAATCTTAATTTACGTAGTCTTTGAGCTGTTATATCCATAAGAACACCTCACTTGTATATTATTATAAGTGATTTTTATTCACCTGTTAAGGTGTGAAAAAAAGTTATCAATAAATATTGACAGTGAATTTAAATTGTCATATAATTTGCTTGTAAGGTGAATTAAAGTTTACAAAAAAGGAGAGAGAATATGAATAGAATTAGAGAATTAAGAGAAAAAATAGGAATACGACAGATTGATGTAGCTAGAGAGTTAAATATTTCTAGAACTACTGTAGCTAAATGGGAAAGCGGAAAGAATTTTCCTAGATATAATAAACTTTCTAAATTAGCAAAAATTTTAAAATGTAATGTAGTAGATTTATTATCTTAAAATGTGTGAATTAAAGTTATCAGGATGGTGAAAATAATGAATGAATTATTAAAAGTTGAAGTTAATGAAAATAATGAGCAAGTAATAAATGGTCGTATGCTTTATAAGTTTTTACAAATAAAAACTCCATATACAATGTGGATTAATAGAATGCTAGGTTATGGATTTATTGAAAATATTGATTACGTAACGGATAACAAAAATGTTAGCCGTACAGACGGAGCAATAATGCCACAAAAAGAAATCAATCATATTTTGAAATTAAATATGGCAAAAGAATTATGTATGTTAGCTCGCAATGAAAGAGGAAAAGAAGCTCGCCAATATTTTATTAAATGCGAAGAATCATGGAATAGTCCAGAAATGATTATGAGTCGTGCATTAGCTATTGCTAATAAGAATTTATTAATGAAGGATGAACAAATTTTAAAGCTTACGGCTGAAAATACTGAGATGAAGCCAAAGGCAGATTATTTTGATGAGTTAGTTGAAAGAAATACATTAACAAACTTTAGAGAAACAGCAAAATTACTTCATATTGGACAGAATAAATTTATTGATTGGTTATTAAATAAGAAATTTATTTATAGAGATATTAAAGGAAAATTATTGGCATATTCAAATTATATATCAGGTTCAAAACCTTATTTTGATGTTAAAGAACAAAAAAATGGTAATTGGTCAGGTTTTCAGACTTTAATTACTCCACAAGGTAGAGAAGCATTTAGATTGTTATTACAAGTTAAGGAGAATAACTAATGAAAAAAAGAGAAGCATTAAAAGCATGGGCAGAGGGACATTTATTATTAGTTCATAATTCTAATGGAGATTATGAAGATGATTATTTTTATATGGATAATGAATGTAATATTCATTCATTAATTAGTGGTGAGATTACAGAGATCGACTGTTTTAATAATGATGATGATGAATTTACAATAATTCCATTTCATGAATATATTTTAAAACTAAATAGAGTGTAAATGGATTTATCTTTTACACAAATGGAGGAATGTTTATATGATTGATCCTACAGGATTACAAGATTTGCCTGATATGGTGCAGTTAGCACTTATGGCTTGTGATAAACCACCAAAAGCTTTAGCAATAGAGCTAAAGTGTTCTATTAGTGCAGTATATCAATCACTAGCAGGCACTAGGACATTACCAGCTAGTGCTATGAGAAAATTTGCAAAGCTTAATTTAATTGCATCTAGTGCAATGGCAATGCAGGCTACAGGATTTAAAAAGTTGTTCAAATATCGTAAATCTGATAGGCATATTCAAGCAAGGCTTGTTGAATTGAAGATATTTGATAAGCGTGCAGATGAAGCAATGAATATGCTTCCAGAATTACTGTTTGATAAAAATAGTCCTAAAGATTTAACTGATGAGGATAGAAATGTAATCCTTAATGCTGTTAGTGCCATGATGGATAGGGATAATGTGGCTCTTAATCTGTTTATGGAATTAGATAATAAGTATAAGTTAGACTTAGTCAATAAAATGAGGTGAAGTTGATGGCGGTTGTTAGATTATGTGCTAAAGATTATGCGGAAAAATATAATATTCCATTAAAGACTTTACGTAGGTTATGTAGATTAGGAAAAATACCATGTATAAAAATTGGAAGAAAATATTTGATAAATGTAGCAAAAGCTAATATTTATTTTGAAAATTTAGAAAAACAAAGAGAGGATAAGAGAAAAATACAAGTTATAAGACCGAAGATGAAAACATCTACGTTAAGTTTTGAAGAAAGGCTTAATAATTTTAGATCTGAATTTTTGGGATGTAGGTGATTAATTATGTATAAAAAACTGATGTTATTAGGATTGGCAGGAGCAATAACATTAGGTGGAGTTTGGAGTTTAAAAAATGAAGAGCCACCAAGAGAAGAAATAGAGTATGTAGTTCAAGAAGGGGATACTTTATGGAGTATAGCAGCAGATTATATTGATGCTGAAGATAATATCTTATCAGAAATACATTATATAAAACAAAAAAATGACCTAAACAGTGCAGAATTGACTGTAGGTCAAAAGATAAAAATAGATAAAAAAATAGACTCATCTATAAATAGATAAGTCAATAAAAATAACTCAAGTAAATTATAACATTTAAAGAAAAAATAAGCCATATATTTTTATATGGCTTATGAAAAATATATGAGGTATGAATTATGGCTAGAGAAAAATTTTACTGGATGAAGCTTCCAAAAGATTTTTTTAAACAACCAAAGATAAAGAAATTAAAAAGTGTTGCAGGTGGTGATACATATGTATCTATTTACTTAGCAATGGGATTATCTTCGATCGAAAATGGCGGTCGTATAAAATATGAAGGTTTAGAAGATAGTTTTGCAAAAGAAATGGCATTACTTCTTGATGAATCAGAAATTAATGTTCAGTTTTTATTAAGTTATATGGAAAAGTATAAAATGATTGAAAAAATAACAGAACATGAATATTTATTACCAGAAGTAGCTCTATGTATTGGTTCAGAAACAGCAGGAGCCGAGCGTGTTCGTAGATGTAGAGCTAGAAAAAAAGAATTAGAAAATAAGAAAAAATTAGCGTTACAATGTAACGTCTCTGAAACAAATAGTAACACAGAGAAAGATATATATATAGATAAAGAGATAGAGAAAGAGATAGAAGTAGATAAAGATAATACTGCTACAGGCAATGATCTACAAACTATTTGTTGTTTATATAAAAGAGAAATTTCACGTAATGGAATGGATTGTTCCCCAATAGAAATAGAAGCTCTAAAAAATCTTATAAATGCGTACAGTATTGATGAGATAAAAGAAGCTATTGATATAGCTGTTATGAGAAATAATCGTTCTTTGGCATATATAAAAGGCATATTGAAGAATATGCATAAGAAAAAAAATGACAATATTCCTAGTGAATATGCTGCTATTCCTTATTAAGAATTATTAAGAAGGTGAGTAAATGGCATATTTAGTGAAGCCAACAAAGGCAGATTATATACAAGCTATTAATAAAGCTAGAGCAAAGCAAAAGATGTATTTAGAAAATAGGATAGATGTTAATACTATGGTTTATAAATGCAGTATTTGTAAGGATAAAGAATTTATTTGGAATCAAGATGTTAAGGCAATGGTTCCTTGTAAATGCAGAGTAATAAGGAATATGGAGCGTAGATTAAAAAAATCAGGATTATCTGTAGAAGAATATAGAAAAAAATGCATTGAAAACTTCCCTATAGACAGAGAAGAAGCTTGCAAAATGAAAGAGTTGGCAATGGATTTTATTGCTAATCATAAAAAAGGTGAGAGCATTATTTATACAGGAAAATCTGGAACAATGAAAACCAGTATTTGCATGGCAATATGCTTAGATTTAACAGTAAAAAAAGCAGAAGAGCATCTATATTTTAGTTATCGTGATGAAATGCCAATTCTAAGATGGCAGATGTTTAATAAAGCAGATGCATACCAAGAGAGAATTAGAACATTGATAAACATTGATAATCTTTTCATTGATGATTTATTTAAAACGAAAAAATCTGTTCAGGATAAAGAGATTAAATTAGATGTTTCAACAACAGATTTACAAATAATGTTTCAGATAATTAATGGTCGATATATGAATAAGAAAACTACTATTTTTTCTAGTGAATATAGTTTAGGTCAAATTATAAAAGATGTGGATGAAGCAACTGGAACTAGAATTCTGGAAATGTGCGGAAAATATGGGATGAATTGTAGTGATATAAATAGGAGATTAATTAGATGAAAGATTATAGACGTAATGGATATGCATTTATAAGACCAAAGAGAAAAGATATAAGAAAACAGGAAGTAGAAAAGAGAATGGAAGCTTTAAATAGAGTTTCAATAGAAGCACGAAAAATGGGTATGAGTCTAGGATATTATAAAGAATATTTACGAGAAAAGGGTGAGTTATATGTATAAAAATGATATACAAACGGTGAATATACCATTAAATAGTGAATTTGATAAAGATATAAAAAAGCTTAAGCAACGTAGAAGAAAAGATAATATTTGTAAATATTGTCTAGAAGTTGTGGCGGTGATCGGAGTTATTGGAATTGGATTTATGATGGTGGGGTAAAAATGACATTTAAAGTAAATAAGATTAATACAATTGAAGAATATTTAGTAAAAGATGAATATGATTATGCTTATTTTTTTGTTGATACTCAAAATGGAGTGTTAAGTATTGTTTCTAATTATGGAAGTATGGGTTACAGATGGGAAGCTCCAGGAAATGATTTTAAAAAGTTTTTAGCCGAATTAAATATTTATTATTTAATGAACAAATTAGGGAAGAAAGCCTTTAATTTAGATGGAACAATAAAAAATGTGAAAAACTGGATTATATCATGTAGAAGAGAAGAAAACTGCACTAAAGAAGAAGCAAGATACGTGTGGGATTATGTAATAGATGAAATTCAACAATACGAGATTAAAGATGAAGGTTTTTTCTGGGGAATTATTAATTCCAATCTAGAGCATATAGTTAAAGTTGATGAAGACTACTTTGAAGGTATAGAAGTAGATTCTGAATGGAGTGATTATGATAAATACTTTATGAATCACATTTGGAAAGCTTTTGTTGAACAATTAAAACAAGAATTAAATGAGAAATAGACTAAAAAAACACTGATTTAAACATTATTTAGCAAGAAGTGAAAAGGAGTATGAATATGTTTAGAAAGACGAAATATACGGATGGGAAATATGTTTATTATGTATCTAAATTACTAGGAGATAATCAATATTCAGTATGTAAAAGAGTAATTAACTCTAAATCAATGGGTAATCATAGATATAGAGCGAAAGATAATAAAGTAGTTTCTACTTTTAAGGAAGCTCAAGAGTATTTAGATCTTCTAGCTTGGAATAAAAGGTGGATTGAATATTAAGTGGCAAAAAAGAAATCATTTGAAAGTAAGTTAAAAAACAATAATTTGGCGGAAGCCTTTACCAACATAGCAAAAGGCTTTGAATATTTAGGCGAAGATAATGCTAAATTATTAAACAAAATAAAAATGAATGAAGATATAAATGCTGATGAAATAGATGTGGTTCTAAATAAAAGTAGAGAATTAAGCAGGTTAGCACAAAATTATGCATATAAGATTATAGATATATTTAGCAAACACTATGGATTTAGCTTCAATCAATTTTTTGGAAAATGGCTAGATAAGAATAATCTCAGAAAATATTATGAACAGAATATAAGTGCGGATGAGATTTTAAGAAATCGAAAGAAAGACAGACATGTAAAACTACCTTTCTGTATAAAAGCTAAAGGAACGGATTTGGGAAAACAGTTCAAAAAAATTGCGGAAGAATTTGCAGAATTAGGTGCGGAAAATGCAATTATTTTAAATAAGATACAGGCTAAACAAGATATTAGCATAAACAATATTAAAAATACTTTCTTTGAGGCTTTTGATATTAGTCAAGCAACACAAACATACATGTATTTGATAATGCTTATAAGAGTAAATAAAAAATATGAGGAGGACGATTGGGGATGGGACAAATAAAAAAGCTGATTGAATTTTTGAAAAGACTATTTACAAAGAAAGATAAAAATAATGAGCCGATAATCCTTGATTTAAAGTTACCAAAAAACTTAGATGATATAACCAGTGATGAAGTTGTTGGACCAAAAGATGGATATAAGCCATTAAATTATCCATTGGAAGGTAGTGTAAATATCAAAATTAATAAGAAAAATAAAGAACGTATTTTAAATAATAGATGTTGCCCATTAAATCGTTGGGTTAATATCAAAAAAGCTGGAGGACTTAAACATGGTCGTAATAAGTAAAAAGAATTTAGATAGATTAGAAGGTTATGGCTTTAAGAAAATAAAGTGTGAAGATGGCATATTCTGGAAGAAAAGATTATATAAGAAAAATATATTAACTGGTGGCATTTTGATAGATGTAAGCCAAGATAAAGATTTCTATAAAGTAAAAATTTTTATTGATAGAGTTATTAAGCTACCTAGTGTTATTTACTATTTAATCAAGGACGGAATAGTAGAGTGTATTTAGTATTAGAAACTGATAGTGGAATTATAACTAAGGCAGAAGCAAGTGAGTTCTGCCTTAGAAAATTAATTCAAATGCTAAGGAAACATAAAGAGCATATAAAAGGTGATTTGTATTTAACAGATATGAATTATTATTGGGAAAAAGTTGAATTATGAAAGGGGAAAAATTATGATTGATGATTTATTAATAAACTGCTGTAAAGAATGTGAAGATTATAGAGAAGATATGACAGATGATGAGTTTTTTATTCATATGGATAAATGTCAAGAAGCAAAATGTCCAGTATTAGAACTATTTTGTAGATATTTTAAAAATGAAGAAACCATTTTAGAGCTAGAAAATGAAATAGAAGAATTAAAAAATAGAGAAGAAAAAGCCATAAAAATAATGCGAGGTATAAAATGATAGATTTATTATTAAGTGCGTTATGCATAACGATAGGAATAGTATTAGGAGTTGTTATTGTTTTATATAGTGTTATAAAAATAGGGCTTTGGTACTGCATAAAAGCTAGAAAAAATAAAAATATGCCGATAAAAGGAGAGAATATAAAAACAAATGAATAAGGTGATATTAGCAGGGCGATTAACAAAGGATCCAGAAGTTAGATATACACAAACAGGAAAAGCAGTAGCAAGTTTTACTCTAGCTGTAAATAGAAGTTTTAGCAAAGAAAAAGTAGCCGATTTTATCCCAATTGTTGTATGGGATAAGTTAGCAGAAGTTGTGGGCAATAATTTAGTAAAAGGCAGTCAAGTTTTGATTGAAGGTCGTATTCAGATTCGTAGTTATGAGGCACAAGATGGAAGTAAGCGTTATGTAACCGAAGTCATAGCTCATGATATTGAATTCATGGGAAGTAAACCAAAACTCGATGGCGGTGCTGTACCAGAATCAGCAAAATCTTTTGGTAAAGAAGTGCCACCTGATGAAGAGATACCCTTTTAAGAGAAAAAGAAACTATCTTAAAGCCAAGAAATTGAATAAAAATTCTTGGCTAGATAGTTTTAAACGAGGTATAGCGTATAAATTATCTAAAAAAGGTTATAAAATTATAAATTTTGATATAAAAAAGGTGATTGTATGAGAAAAGTAATTTTATTTTTGATGATACAGTTATTATTAAAGTTAGAGCGACCATTTTATAAATTTGGTAAGTTATATGAAAAAACAAAGCATATAAAAAATCCCATTCTTGAAAAGGTAATATATAAAATTTTTGAATGGAATTTAAAAATAATGAGTGTTTTTAATTTAAAGATTAAAAAATTAAAACATAGTATTAATTTCTAAGATAATATAGGTTATTCTTTGAGGTCGGCAAAGAATAACTATCTTGACAAAGTTTGTTGCTACAATTATACTAAGTTTGTAGCAACAAAGAAAGGAGAGAAAGTTTTGGCTGCTATGAAGAAAGGTACAAAACTTACAGATAACCCAAAAGATTATATGTTAAGAGTAAGACTGGACAATGATACTCTTAACAGATTAGATGAATTATGTGAGAAACATAATACTAATCGTTCGGTTATAGTTAGAATGGGTATAGATAAGTTGTATCAAGACAAATAAAAAAGCAACCTGCTTACCGACCAAAGCATTCAGGTTGCTTAATACACAATCCCACAAGGACTGATAAATCTATTATATCATTCTTTGTGAGTACAGAAAAGGAGAATATATAATGGAAAATCTTATACAAATAGTAAATAATCAAGCTGTAGTATCCAGTAGACAAATAGCTGAGAGATTTGGTAAAGAACATAGAAATATTCTTGCTAATATAAGACAAGCAATTCAATCTGCTGAAATTTCAGCAGATTGGTTTTATCAAACTGAATATATAGATAGTAAAGGTAGAACATATCCTGAATATCTTATGAATGAAGAAGGTTTTACTCTCATTGTTATGGGATTTAATACAAAAAGAGCAATTGAATGGAAGGTTAAATATATACAGGCTTTTAAGCAGATGAAAAAATATTTAAATCAATTACAAGTATCAAGTGTTGATAAAAAAATTCTTGATTGTAAATATGATGAAGTTCAAATGGAAAAATCAAAATTGTGGTTGGAATTAGCTGATAAAGTAGATATAAAAGAATATAAACAAATGGCAAAAAGTTATGCTTTTAATACTTTAGCAGGAAGTAATGTGTTACCATTGCCTGAAGTAAAAGAGTTGACTTATTCGGCAACAGAAGTAGGCGAAATCTTTGGAGTTTCTAAAAATAAAATCGGTAGTTTAGCAAATAAACATAATTTGAAAACAGATGAGTACGGAAAGTATTTCTATGATAAATCAAGATATTCTAATAAAGAAGTGCAGACATTTAGGTATAATAGAAAGGCTATTGAAGTATTTAAAAGTTTATTAGGTGGTGCTAAAGAATGAAAAGTTTTGATGAACTTGAATTTAAATATAAAGATGCCATAGAACAATACGATTTAAATAGTGCATGGGCTAGTGATATAAGAGAAACAATTTTGAGTTTGAAAGATCCTAAAGAAATTGTTTTAAGTTGTTTACTTGATGGATTAGAAGAGTGTTTTGAGAAGAAAATAAAGGCTGAAAGTTATTTGTTGAAAAATGGTTTTAATGAGAATGAAATAATATTATTGTGTTGTCAATATAGCGAATACTGTAATAAATGATTTTAAGAAAATGAAAAAGGATAGCTCGAAATGGGCTATCCTTGTCATATTTGGAGGATTTCATGGAAAATAGTAAATTAGATACAAGTAAAATAGTGAAATATTTAAAACAAGTTGAAGATGCTAAAAATGAAGCAATTAAGGCTTCTTATACATTAGAAGAAATAAAAACTACATCAAAGAAATTGATAGCTAAATATCAATTATGTATTGGTTCGAGTAATAATATAAATAGTATTGTGGAAGAACGATATGAAAAGCAAGAAAAAGCAGTTGATATTTTACTAAAAAAAATGATTTATTGGGAAAATAAAGTAATAGAAATAAGGAATTTTATAGAAAATTTGAATATAACTAGTAGAGAAAAAACTATATTAACATTAAAATATGTATGTAATAAAAGTAGCCATGAAATAGGTGATATATTAGGATTAAGTGTAAGACATATAAATAGAATACATATAGCTACATTAAAAGCATTATTAAAACAGGATTTGCTAAAATAGTATAATTTGCTATTGTTTAAGTTAATAAGCATGTTAAACTAAGTATATGAAATATGTATGGAAATGAGGTCTTATATATGAATCTAAAAGAAGAACAATGGATAGAGGAAGCAACAGCATATTTAGGAGAGATATATACATTAATGTATGATATATCTGAATTATTATTGAAACAAGATAGTGAAAAAGAATATGAAATGATACATTTATATTTTAATGAATGGTTAAAAATCTTAGATGGCATAGGGCTTTTGTTTTCAGCAAGGAGAATAAAAGTATCTTTGATATTAATTAGAACATTATTTGAAATATCTTTACAGTTGAAGTATTTATTAAAAGATAAATCCTTAGTAGTAGAAAAAGTATTTTTTTCAAAAGTGGTGTTGAATTATAAAATGTATTTAGAAAATAAAAAGCTTATGAAAAACAAACAAAACGAAAAATCTTCTCCAGAAGATATAGAAGAAGGTAAACGAAAGCTAAGTAATTTTGAAAGTTATTTTAATGATAATAGTGAAAGGAAAAAAATATATATCTTTTTAAAGAATACAAGAAGAAAATATATAAGAATTTTTAATGGACTGTCTTGGATATCATTATATGAATATTATAAAGATAGATATCAGAAGGAAATAGGTATAAGTAATAAAGAGTTATGTATTATGCTAGAATTAAAATTAGATAATGGTACTTTATTATATGATGCTATATATAGTAACTTATCTTTAAACGTGCATGGTGCAGATGTAATTAATAATGAAAATTATAATTCTATAAGGAATGGAATGTTAGCTATAGATGTTGTAGATGAGATGTTCAAGAAAATAATTCTAGATTGTATAGTTAATAATACAATGAATTTTACTAATTATTTAAAAAATAATGCTAACTTAGGAGAGAGAATAAAAAAAACTAGAAGTGACTGTGCAAAGCTTAGGGAACATTGGAATAAGGCAAGAATCTAATAATAATAATAAATAATGTCCTTAAATGTCCTTGAATGTCCTAATAAAAATATGATATAGTTATAATTACAAAAAAATATAGAGCATGGGAAACATAAAAGAGGCAGTCAATAATGGCTGTCTTTTTTTATACATAAATTTAAGTGAGGTAACATTATGACTACAATAAAATGTAATAAACATAAATGCTACTATAACATAGAGGGAATATGTTCCCATCGTAAAATAAATCTTAGATATTTTAAGTGTTTAAACTATACAAGAGATGATAAGCGAACATTCAAGGTACAAGATTTAATAGATGTAAAACTAACATGTCATAGAGAGCATAGGCGTTATAAAGATAATTCAAATAAAGTGTATAAATAAATTTAGAGATATAATCCAATGATTATATCTCTTTTTTATTAACGGTGAGAAAATGCTACAAAAAAAGAAAAGAGTAAAACTATATGGCCAGAAATTAAAAAAGCTAAATCAAAATATTTTTGAACGTGATAATTATACATGTATTATTTGTGGTGCATATGTAAGTGATGAACATAAATTTCATCATGAGCCATGTGGAATTGAGAAAAGTGATGAATTATCTGGCGGTGTAGTATTATGCGATCGATGTCATTATGAGCGTCATAATACAGATAAATTAAAAGAAATAAGAGATAAATGTAGGAGGTATTTAAATAATCTATATGGATAGTTCGTTTATTATACCAAATAATCCAACACCAAAAGAGATAATAGAACTTACAGCTTGTGTAACTAATACACTTGCTTTGGTATCAGAAAAGTTAGCCAGATATAAAAACATTATGGCGGATGCTGAGGACTTATTAAAGCAAATACAATCAGAGAAGCTTTTATTATATATGGAACAATATCCAAGAGCTAATCAGCTTAAACTTAAAGCTTTGGTAGATGTAGATACAGATGTTCAACAGACTAAGAGCGTCTACAAGGAAGCCAAAGCAAAAGTTGTACTAACAGAAACGGAGTACAAGACATGGGACAATAGATTTATTTGTCTTAGAAAGATAGCTTCTATCATGGAAACGGAGCTTAAAAGTATAAGATAATCATTATCATGATGTACACCCCCCACTGGAAAAGGTACTCCCTCACGATATTAAAAGCCTAGGGGTCGCATTTCGCGCGTGAAAAATCGCATAAAAAATAAAAAAATGGGGTTGAAAGTTACGAAGTTGAAAAGTACACCCACAAAAGACAAAAAAACCGCAAAGACTGATGAAACATGGGTTTATAGCACTGCTGAAATCTGTGATTTTTTTGAAATAAGTGCTGAAACTTTAAATAACTGGTATAAAAAAGGAGCCCCAAAAAAAGGATATGGAAAATGGAATTTAAAAGAGCTTATAAAATGGAAATATACGCAGACAGATTCTCCAGAAACACGAAAAATTAAAGCTGAAGCTGACCTAAAAGAAGCCAAAGCAGAGCAAGAATTAATAAAATTGGAGAAGGAAAGGGGCAAATATATACCAGTAAGCCAAGTAAAAGAGGATTTAATACAATTATTTGGTTATCTAAAGAAGGAAATAACATCTCTTGGTCATGAAGTAGCTACAGAGATAAATTCTTATGATGCAGAAATAGCAATTTCCGCAAAAGAAGTAATAGATAAGAAGGTAAACTACATTTTAGAGTTACTGGCGAAGGGAGAAGGTAGAATTGGTAGCAAAAAGAAAAAATAATTTCCCCTAAATACATCATGGAGGCTTTAGAAATATTCAAGCCTCCTAAAAAAATAACTGTAAGTGAATGGGCAGACGAAAACAGAATATTATCTGGTAAAGACTCGGCTAGTCCTGGACCATGGCGAACAGCAAAGACACCATATTTAAGAGATATAATGGATGCATTTTCTAATCCTAAGTTTCAGGAAATAACTTTTGTTGCTGGTACACAGATAGGGAAAACAGCAGCAGAACAAAATATGATAGGTTATGCCATAGACCAAGATCCAGGCCCTATGATTGTTGTTTATCCAACGGATAAATTAGGTATTTTTACAGCAGAAAACAGATTAAAGCCTATGTTTAATCTATCTCCAGCATTAAAAAACAAATTCCGTGAGGATAAAAGTAAGCAAGATGAATTACAGTTTGATGAAATGTATATTGCTATTGCTGGTGCTAATTCTCCATCAAATCTATCATCTAGACCAGTAAGATATGTATTCTTTGATGAAGCAGAAAAATATCCAAAATGGTCAGGTGATGAAGCAAATCCAATATCACTGGCGGAAGAACGTACAAAAACATTCTGGAATAAAAAGAAAGTAAAAGTATCTTCTCCAGTATTAGAAGATGGTGTAATTTGGCAATCTTATAAAAAGGCAGATTTACAAATGGAGTATCAAGTGCCTTGTCCACATTGTGGTACGTATCAACCGCTATTTTTTCGACCTAGAGAAAAGGGAGAAAGCGGTGGCATAATGTGGCCAGAACAATATACAACACCAAGTGAAGTAAAATATACTGCTTATTACCAGTGTATGCATTGTAAACAGCCGATTTACGATAGGCAAAAGCCAGAAATGCTTAGATTGGGAAAATGGGTAGTTAAAAATAAAGCTAAAGGTCATGCTAGTTCTATATCATTTCATTTAAATTCTATATATTCGCCATGGGTAACATTCGGCGAAGTAGCAGAAATGTTTTTAAAAAGTAAAGATACCCCAGAACAACTCATGAACTTTATTAATTCTTGGCTTGCTGAACCATGGAAGAATAATGCTAGTAAGTTAAATTCAGATTTAGTAATGGAAAAACAATTAAATTATGAACGTGGAACTATGCCAGAAGAAGCACAGATACTTACTTTAGGAATAGACGTACAGGTAGACCACTTTTGGTGGGGTGTACGTGCTTGGGGTGCTGGTCTTAAAAGTTGGCTAGTGGATTATGGAAGAGCTGAAACATGGACAGAATTAGATGAGATATTAGAACGTAATTTTGCAGATACAAATGGAGAAATACGCAAAATAAATAGATGTGGCATAGATGCTGGTTACAATACAGATGAAGTTTATCTATGGTGTGCTAGACATGGCGGTTTATGTATTCCTACAAAAGGTGCAAATCGTTCCATGAATACGTATTACAATACGTCTTTGATAGATAAAACACAGATAAACGGCATGAAATTATATGTCTATGACACAGATAAAATGAAAGACTTTATCGCAGGTAGATTAACCATAGAAGCAGGCGATAAAGGGAGTTGGAATGTATATAAAGGTATAGACAGACGTTATTGCGACCAAGTTTGTTCAGAACAAAAGGTAGATGTTCGTAAAAAGAATGGACTGATAACGCAAAAATGGGAAAAAATAAGCTCACATGCACAAAATCACATGCTAGACGTAGAAACAATATCTGCATTATTGGCGGAAGTATGCGGAGTGAGATATTTAATGGAAAAAGAACCAGTTTTATATAAACCTAAGCCTAAAAAACAAAATAAAGCTAATTCTTGGCTTGGTTATACTAAAAATTGGCTTAAATAATTTAAGGAGGTGAAACTATTTTGGAAACTGCAACGCAATTAGAAGAAAAATTGAGTAATCTACAAAAAGCTATAGAAGCTGTAGAACAAAATGGGCAATCTTATACAGCAGATGGAAAGATAAGCTTTACTAGGGCAGATTTAAAAACGTTATATGATAGAGAAGAAACTCTTATACAACGTTTAAATAATCTAAAAACTAATGGCAGAGGATATAGAACACTTGCCAAAATAGTAATGAGATGAATGTATTAGAAAAAATAGTAGCGTTTATCTCTCCTGGTACGGCATTGAAAAGAATGTATGCAAAACAAATGCTAAAATACTATGAAGCAGGCGAAATGAACCGCTTCACAGATAGTTGGCGAGCCCTAAATGGTGATGATGAAAATATGGCAGCACCTGAAAGGGACATAATAAAAGCTAGAGCAAGATACCTAGAAAGAAATAGTGATGTTGCTAATAGTTTAATATCTGCTTTTTTACGTAATGTAATTGGTACTGGCATAAAACCGCAGGCACGTACAGGAGATAAAAATTTAGATAATAAATTAGAAGCACTATGGAAAAAGTGGGCAAATAAAAAATGTGATATAACAGAGCAAAGCACATTCTATGAGCTACAAGAAATGTTATTATTGCGTAGATTTATAGATGGAGAAATCCTAGTAAATAAAGTCTATGATAATAATGCTGAAATACCGCTTAAATTGCAGGTATTAAAAACTGATTTATTAGATACTAGTAGATTTAATGGAAATGGTAAAAATGTTGTGCGTTCTGGTGTAGAGGTAACATCTTATTTAAAACCAGTTGCTTATTGGATATTACAAAAAACACCAGATGGATTTTTAACTTTAGACTCTAAACGAGTAAAAGCAGAAAATATGATACATCTGTTCGATAAGACAAGCCCAGAACAAATAAGAGGTATTTCAGAGTTAGCACCACTTATAAAACGAACAAAATCAATAGAAGATTTTTTGGATGCTGAAACAATGAGTGCTAAGATAGCGGCTTGTTTTTCTATTTTTATCAAAAGAAATAATGGTGGTTATAATCAATATGCTGAAAATGATAAAAATAGAATAGAAGAAATACATCCTGGAATGATTAGCTATTTAAATCAAGGTGAAAGTATAGAAACAGCAAATCCTAGCCGTTCTATGACATCTGCAAGAGATGTTGTAAATCTACAACAAAGATTAATGGGTGCGGGTGCTGGACTATCCTATGAGTTAGTAAGCCGAGATTTTAATAATGCAAACTTCTCTGCTGCAAGACAGGGCTCACTTGAGGACCAAATGACATTTAAGCCTATACAAAAATACATGATAGAACATTTTTGTAATCCTATATGGAGTGATTTTGTAGAAGCTTGTGTATTAAAAGGTCTTATAAATATAAAAGATTTCTTCACTAATAAGGAAAAATATACAAATAGTGCTTGGATTGCACCAGGATGGTCTTGGATAGATCCAGAAAAAGAAGTAAATGCAGATATTAAAGCTATGCAAAATGGCGGTAAAACATTTTCACAGTGGTGTGCAGAACGTGGATATGATTGGCAAGACCAATTAGACCAGATGGCAAGAGAAAAAGAATATGCCGAAAAACTGGGATTAAAATTAAATATTCATACTCCGGAATCAGTACAGGCTGCACAATCAAATCATGTACAAAATATAGAAGGAGGAGGAAAAACGAGTGGACAAAAAACATGATGATAATAATTTACGTGCTATTGGCGGAGAAATAAGCGTTAATGAAGATAATAGAACTATTGAGCTTAGTTTTTCGAGTGAAGAGCCATATAGACGTTGGTTTGGTTTAGAAATTCTAGATCATAATTCAGAATCAATAGATTTAAGTCGATTAAATACTATTGGAACTTTGTTATTTAACCATGATGTAGATAAAGTTATTGGTAAAATAGAAAGAGCATGGGTAGAAAATAATCGAGGTAAAGCAATAGTAAAATTTGATGATGATGAAGAAAGTGAAAAGATTTACCAGAAGGTAAAATCTGGAACTTTGAAAGCAACATCTGTGCGTTATAGTGTAGATGTTTGGGAAGATGTAGAAAATGGAGCAGTAAGTTCAGATGGAAGATTTCAAGGGCCTTGTTCCATAGCAAAAAGATGGATACCATCTGAAATTTCTATTGTTAGTGTACCAGCTGATCCAACAGTAGGAGTAGGAAGAAGTTTTTCAGAAGAAGATAATGGGGGAATAAATATGCCAGAAAATAAAAATGTAAAAGATAATAATGTACAAGATAATAGTCAGAGAAATGACAATGAGGAATTACAAAGAAAATTAGAAGAAGAGCGTGCAAGAGTCAAAGAAATTAGACAAATGGCACGCTCTTTTAATTTAGACCAGAAGTTTTTTGATAATTTAATTGATAATGGAACAAGCATTGAAGATGCTAGAAAATCTATATTAGAAGAATTAGCTAGAAATACAACACCTGTTAATACAACTGCAAGTGTTCAAGTTGGAACAGAAGAAATTGATAAATTTAAACGTGCAGCTACAGATGGATTATCTATACGTGTTGGTCTTAGAGTAGATAAACCTGTAGATGGTGCTAGAGAATTTGCAGGAAAATCTCTATTGAGATTGGCGGAAGAGTCTGTTTTTAGACAAACTGGCCAGGATATGCGTAATGCTAGAGATGTTGATATTTTTGAGCGTGCATTAGAAGGTACAGGAGCATTTCCAATAATCTTATCTAATGTGGTCAATAAAACACTTCAAAGTGCCTATGAAGAAGCACCAACAACATTCCAGTTTTGGACTGCTGTAGGCAGTAATAAAGATTTTAAACCAACTACACAAGTACAATTATCTAGTGCAGATGTATTAGAAAAAATGACAGAAGCTGGAGAATTTAAAAATAAATCATTTAAAGAAACAAAAGTAAATACACAATTAGACACTTATGGTGCAAGCTTTGCAATCACAAGAAAAGCACTAATCAATGATGACTTGGGAGCATTTACACAGGTAATGGCTTTATTTGGTGAATCATCCAAACGCATGATAAATCAAATGTGCTATGACCTTTTAACAGGAAAAAATACGAAAATTGATAATGTAGCCTTATTTGATAAATCTAAACATAATAATTTAGGTACAGGTAAAATTAGCATTGAAAGTTTAGCTAATGCAAAATCTGCTATGGCTAAACAAACAGATATTAGCGAAAAGGCTTATTTAAATATTCAACCAGGCTTTTTAATTGTACCAACAGAATTAGAAGTAGAAGCTACACAGCTTGTAGGCTCTAGTGTAGATCCAACTAAATATAACAACACACCAAATCCATTCTTCAATAGATTAACTGTAGTATCCGATCCATATATTACAAATGCACAAGAATGGTATTTGGCGGCGGCAAGAGGTAGATATCAATCTATCAAAGTTTCTTACTTGAATGGTGTTCAAACTCCAATCGTTGAAAGAGCAGACGATTTTGATAGCTTAGGTATAAAATACCGTGTTTATTTAGATGTAGGTGTAGATTTAGTAGATTATAGAGGTCTTTATAAATCTGATGGTAATGCATGATAATAGGAGGAATTAAAAATGGCAAATATTATAGCAACATATGTACAAAAAGGTGAAACAATTGATTATGAAAATACAACAGGTGCACAAATTGAGTATAATGAGGTAGTGCCTTTAGCTAATTGTATTGGTATTGCAGGTGAGGTAATTCCAAATAAAGAAGTTGGTAGTTTATATCTTAATGGTGCATGGGAATTACCAGCAGCAACTTCTTTGGAAATTAAACCAGGTGATGCCGTTTACTGGAGTACAAGCGATAACAACATAAATAAAACGGAATTATCTAATGTTCCAGCAGGTATTGCTATTTCCCATAAAGAAGAGTCTGGAACATCTGTTGTTGTAAAAATTGGTTGATGAAAAATGAACCTAAAAGAACAAATGAAGCAAGATGCAAATAATCTCTTAAATATTGATGAATTTGCAGAAATGGTAGTTTTTAATGAGAAAGAAATAAAAGCTATAGTGGTTTCTGGAGAAACAAATATAAGAGGAGATTATAAATCTGTAGGAACTAGAGATGTAAAATATTTCTTAGTTCTAAAAGAAGATGTAAAAGGCTATAAAGCAAATGATGAAATAACACATGATGGTAAAAAATATGCCGTTATCCGCTCTATTTGGGATAACGGCTTTATTATTAAACTAGAAGCAGAAGCTAATAAGTCTGTAATGCCAAGGACAGGTGGAATGTATGACAGATATTAATTTAGTTAGAGTTTCTGTAGAAGATGAGGCACTTAATAAATTAGATTACTATGCAGAAGCATATCCAGTTTTTTATAAAAGAGCTTTAAAATCTTTGGGCTGGTATTCACAGCAAGAAATAAAAAAAGGGATAAGAAGTGGTGCTCCTGGCGGTAAAAAATATCAAGACTTAATAAAGCCATCTAAACGTAGGCAAATGGATAAGGCTTTTCGTAAAAAAACGAAAAGTAGATATTTGCCTATGGGTAGATTGCGTAATGCCGTTGGTTACGATACTAAAGAAGTGAATAGAGGTATAGTAACAGTCGGCTGGTTATCCAGAACGGCTGTTAGAATTGGTTCTATTATGGAAAATGGTATTTATTACTATGTAACACCCAAAATGCGTAAAGCATTATTGAGAGGCAGAATATATACCAATAAGAAAATAATAGAAATACCAGCAAGACCGACATTTGGACCAATGACCGTAGTATTAGAGCCAAAACTTGTAAATTATCTTAATGGAAAAGTTGAGCAATTTATACAAAATCCTAAGTTAAGAGGAACTAAATCCAGCAATCGCAGATATAGAGTATATAAACCAGAAATTACAGGTGGATTATAATGTTATTTTTTAAAACAGCTTCATTAGTGGAATTAACTAAATTATTTGCCGAAAAGTTGGCAGATAGTGAGGAAATAAAGCAATTTTGCACAGAGAAATATAAAAAAGAACAAATAGTATTTCTAGGTACAGATTTAAAACAGCCACCATCAGAGGATACTTGCCCATATATAGTTGTGGTTCCAGGAGAAAAACAAGAAGGATTAACGCAAAAACAATTTACGTATGTAGTAGATATAATGTGGTGTATCTCTAATAAAGAGATAACGCAAGATAAATTAGTAGAATATGTAGGATTAAATGAAGCAGACAATTTAGGACAATTGATATTAAATACAGTAGTAAATAGTTTAAAAAATTCTGTTGTAAATCAAATAGACTATAGTGTAAATGGTTTAACAGAATATCCGCAATTTCCAGGGCAAATGAGTCTTACAATCAACGTACCGCATGTAATAGGACCAGAAAAAATAGAATTTTAAGGAGTGGAGATAATGCCAAATCAAGCAATGGGTGCTCATGGTAGAGTCGTCATGGAATTTGAAGAAAGTCCAGGAGTAGAAAATAGTGAGCATAGAAAAGGCATAAAAATAAACTTTATTAGTGCAAATGTACAAGCACAACAAAATCAAAATACTTCTAATGTAATCACTGGTAATCGAAATCCATCAGAACCATATCGAGGAAATATAGATGTACAGGGAGATGTAGAAGCACCATTAGATACAGCACAAATTGGTATGTTTTTAAAAGCTGCTTTTGGAGCACCAGAAACAACTTCTGCTGGCGGTGAGAAATATAAGCACGTATTTAAATTAAGCCAAGATATGCCGTCTTTTACATGGGAACAAGGTTTCCAAGATATAGGTGTTTATAAAAAATATATTGGTTGTAAAATAAGTAAATTGTCTTTCAGTTTTGGCGGAGATAATGAGCTTACAGCACAAACAACAATAATGGGTGTAAAAGAAGTAGATGGTGAAGGAAGCAGTATGCAGGCAGATGCACCGACACTAGTAGGAAATAAACTGCAATTTGACCAAGTTACTTTCAAGGAAGATGACAGCAAAAGTAATTTAGGTACAGATTTTAGTTTAGATATAGATTTTGGCTTAGATGGAGATACTTATGCTATTGGTGGCAAAGGTTATCGTTCATTTATCAATGATGGTATTACTACCGTTACAGGAAGTTTAAAAGCGTTCTTTGTAGATAATACTGTTATAGAAAAAGCAGAAAAAGGAACACCTACAAAATTAGAAATAGCTATAACAAATAGTGAAGAAAGTTTGACTATTATCTTACCTGAAGTAGTGTACCAAAGAAATACTCCAGGTATTTCTGGTCCAGAAGGTGTATATATAGAAATGGATTATGGTGCTTTTTACAAAGATAATGAAAATGAAACAGCCGTACAGATTGAACTTGTAAATAAAATTGCAAGCTATGATATACCAGCAGTAGAATCTGCATCCATGATGAGTAGCCAAAAATTGATGTGAGGTAAGTAAAAATGGAAAAAGAAAAAGTAGAAAAAGCAAGAGAACAGGCTAAGAAAAATTTAGAAATCTTACAGAATTTAATTAAAGAGAATAAACTCCCACAATATAGAGCGTTAACAAGAAAAGAACGCAAGAATATGACAGAAGCAGGAGTAAATGTATATTATGCAAAGATTGATGAAAATACTACAGTACAAAAACTATATGAACAAATGACGGATTGGATTTTGGATAATGTTTTCCCAGATTTCAATTTTGATGATTTAGATAATGGTTTATGTACTGCATTTGCTACAAAATGCTTTGCTATGACATATAGTGATAATTTAGCCGAAAAAAACTTGTAGAAGCTTGGCAATGGGTATTAGAAAAACAAGAGTATTGCCAAGCTTGTAAAAAATTAAAAGGTAAAAAACAGGAGGATTGTAAAAAATGTGAATACAATCCTCCTGTTTTATTGCCCGAAAATATAAGAATTTGGGAATTATGGTGTGCATGTTCTACGCAGTGGAAATATGGATTTGAAGGCCCTGTAGGATTAGATTATAGTGCAATAAATATTGTGGCCAAGAATATGGACATGGAACTAAATCCGTGTGATATTAAAAAACTTAATGCAATCGAAACATTTACTTTAAATAAAATAAAAAATAAACCAAAGAAAAAGCCTGCTAAAAGGAGGAGGTAATTATGGCCAGAAATGATGTAACAATACGAATAAATGCTAGGGATAATGCCTCTGCAACCTTAAAGCAGGTGGCACAAAGTAGCCAAAGGGCATCTAAAGCCTTAGATAGTTTAAGTGGATTAAAAAACTTTGCAATAGATACAGCTAGTATAACAGCAGGAATAGCTGGATTTGAAGCACTCACTACAGCCATACATAATACTATTGGAGCTGTAGGAACATTCTATACTAGCATGGAAACAAACCAAGTCGGTATGGCTGGTATCTTATCTAGTATGACCACATTAAAAGGAAATGCTTTAGATTTTAATACTGCTATGGGAATATCTGGCAGTATTATGAAAAAATTAAATGATGAAGCATTGAGAACAGCTGCAACAAGTGAAGAATTAGTAAATACATTTAGAGCTTTATTAGGTCCTGGTCTTGGTGCTGGCATGGATGTAGACCAGATAATTCAACTCACTACTACAGGTGTTAATGCGGTAAAATCTTTAGGTTTAGATGGTACGCAATTAGTCCAAGAATTAAGAGATTTAGTACAAGGTGGAATACAGCCTGCTAGTTCTACTTTAGCAACAGCTTTAGGTCTTACAGATAAAGATATAGAAGCTGCTAAAAGTAGTTCTCAAGGCTTATTCAATTTCTTGATGGAACGTTTAGAAGGTTTTAGACAAGCGTCCGAGTATACACAAAATACTTTTAAAGGCAAATTTGACCAAATAAAAGAAGGTCTTACTCGTGGTGCGGCAGAAGGTTTTGAACCTATATTTGAAGCTGTAAAAGCACAAATGGGTGAAATAGGGAATTATTTACTGCCTGTTAATGAAACCACTAAACAAATACAAATAAATCCGCAATTTATAAATGACTTGCAATATATAGCGAATGAATCACTTATAATTGGCGGAAATATAAAAGAAATGTTTACTCCTATAGCTAGTGTAGGCTTACCAGCAATTACAGCTTTTGGTAATGCTTTAGTATATGTGGGAGAAAATATACAATCCATAGGATTGGGGCTTGCTACATGGTATGTACTTAGAAATATATCAACATATTATGTAGATATAACAGCAGCCGCTACAGGAGCTACAACAGCAAATACAGCATTAGGAAAAGCAGTATTATCTGTAAAAACAGCATATACAGAGCAAGCTTTATCGGCTCGACAAACTTATACAGAAGAAATGTTAGCGGCACAACAAGCTGCAACAACAGTAGTAGCAGAAGAAGCAAGAAAAACAGCTGCAAGACAAGAAGCCAATAGGGTCCAAATGGTAGCAATGGCACAACAAAGAACGACTTATGCCGCAGTGCAAAGAGCAACACAAGCAGGATATATAGAACTGGCAAATACATTACAAATGCTTAAAGTTCGATATATGGAACTTGGTGTAAGTGCAGAACAAGCAGGAGCTATGCAAGTACAAGCGGCAAAACTTGCCAAAGCAGGGCAATTCGAGTTAGCACAGCAAGTAATAGCAACACAACAAGCTCATATAAAAAATGCAGTAGCAGCAGAAGCTTCATCTGTAGCAGCTGTTTCAGGTGCAGGAAAAGCAAAAAGTGCTGTTAAAACATTGGGTAGTGCCGTGTTATCATTGGCTGGCGGTTGGTTAGGTGTAGCAGTAGCTATTGGATATGCTACATATCAATTAGCAGATTATATACAGCAACAAGGAAGAATTCAATCGTACAATCCAGATACGATAGTAAAAAGAAATCCTGATGGGACTTATTATAAAGAAATAGGAATAGGACCATTTGGAATTTTTAAAGGTAAAAAATTATTAAGTCCAGCCGAAATGGAAGAACATAACTACTGGACACAATGGAACGAAAAAAATCAAAAAAATGCTGTAGGAAAGCCATGGTTACCATGGTCTACAGATAATATAAATAATATAGGAAAAGACGTAGGAAATATTGCTGATACAATACAAGGATTATCAACAAAATTTAATAATTTAGATGATGATAGTGAAGAAAAAATTAAATCTTTAAAAGCAGATTATAGTATGCCAGATAGGCAATATTATAATATTGCTAGTAATGATGTTGATACTAATTTAACAGCACTAACAGAGCAAAAATTAAATTTATTAGCTAGAGATTATTTCAAGCAATTTGGTGAAACATTAGATGTTACAAGTATGCGAAGATATGGAGATGGTAGTTCGTGGCATGATAGCGGACAAGCTGTAGATGTAGTATCTAGTGGATTAGAAAGTAGTGCAGATAGAAGAGCTTGGATAATAGAACAAGGTAAAAAATATGGATTGGTAGCTCTTGATGAATATACAAATCCATCACCAAATGCTACAGGTGGTCATATACATTTTTCAGACCATGGTGATGCAATATCTAAAATAACAACATTATCTAAGCAAGATATTGCTAATGCATTATTATCTAGAATGGGAAATTATGCACCATTTGTTATGAATGCGGCACAAGATGCAGGAATAGATCCAGCATTATTAGCATCTTTAGTTTTAGAAGAAAATCCTGAACTTGATCCATCATTGCCAGACAAACTTACAGGAACACATATAGGATTAACACAAATACATCCTAGTACAGCGGCAGAAGTAGGAATAACAGGAGACTTAACAGATCCACAAACAAATTTAATAGCTGGTGCAAGATATCTAGCTAAAATGATAAATAGATATGGCGGAAGTTTACAGTTAGGATTAGCAGCATATAATGCTGGTCCAGGTACAGTAGATGCACAGGGAGATACAGCTAATCCAAGTTATGCAAGAAATATCCTAGGTCGTTTAAGTGGTATAGGTATACAAGAATCAGCATTTAGTGAATATCAAGTTAAGTTTGCAAAGGAAAAAGCAGAACAATTAAAAGCTTATCAACAATTACAAGCCGAAATAAATAGTAAATTAACAGAAGAAACAGGTACAGAATATCAAATTGGTATGGAAAAGATAAATGAAGAAATTCAAAAATATCAAGACCAAACCAGAAAAATGGGGAATTATGGTATAGATGTATCTGGATTAAATAAACAAATCAAGCAATTACAAGACTTAGAAAAAAATAAAGTTATAGAAAAATGGCGGAAAAGTTGGCAAGACTTAAAAGATAGTATTGCAGAAACGAACAGTGAATTAACAGGCAATACACTTGCGAACTATAGCATAGAATATACTAAACAATTAGATAAGCTAGATAGCGAACGCAAAGAAAGAGAAAAAGCGGTAATGCAAAGTGATGCCGATACAGTAGCAAAATCGGCAGTTGAGGATTGGTACAATAGACAAAAACAACTATTTCTAAAGCAAAAAAGTGATAAAGAAAGAGAGTATTTATTAAAAGAATATGATTTAGAAGTAGAAAATAATAATAATCGCGTAGATTTAGAAAATAAGACAGTACAAGAAATTAGCGTTTTAAATAAAAAAGTATTAATTGATAAATTGCAATATTTAAAGCAAGAATTAGATGTTGCAACGCTTACAGCACAGCAAAGAGTAGAATTAGGAAATCAAGTCTATGAAACAAGTAGAAAAATAGATGAAATAGATGCACAAAATTTGCTTACGGCATGGCCAGTAGCATTAAAACAAATGCAGAGAGACACAGAAAATTATGTACAACTTATAGAAAGTGCATTTAATAATATAGAGGACAATATAACAGATAATTTCACCAATATGTTAAATGGGGCAGAAAGCTTTAGTGATGGCTTTGTAGATATTTTTGAAAACATGGCAAAAGAAGTACAATCTGTAGTCATGAGGCAGATTGTACAACAAAGCATAATAACGCCGTTGTTTAGTTGGATGGGCAATATCTTTGGCGGTGTTAGTGTTCCTACTAGGACAACTACCTTTGGAAAAGGCTTTGAAATACCAGCTAGAGCTGGCGGTGGTTCTGTTCGTGATAGTAATATGTATCTGGTCGGTGAAAAAGGCCCAGAATTATTTGTACCAAATCAAAATGGTAATATAGTTCCGAATTTTAGATTAGGAAATTATACAAATACAAATGTCGGCACACAAACATCAAGTCCAAATGTAACTGTAAATGTAATCAATCAATCTGGTCAGAATGTAACGGCTAAACAAGAAGTCAAATCTTCCAGTCCAGATAATTATGTTATAAATGTAGTATTACAAGCCATAACGCAAAATAAAGGCGGAATGAAAGATGCTATATCTGCTGTAGCAGGAAGGAGTTAAAAATGTTATATTTTCCTAATATATCACCACCAATGTATCCGCTAAAAGAAGAAATAGATAATCCTGTTATAAGTTCTGACACCGAAAACGGAATGAGAATAACAAGAGCTAGATATACTAGATTAAAGCGCAAATGGACACTTCAATGGGACGCTCTAAGGAACACTAAAGAGCGTCCAGAATATGAAATGTTAAGAAATTTTTATATGTATAAAACATTGGGCGGAGCAAATGCCTTTTTATGGACTTATCCACCAAAAAGAAGGCAGAAAAATACAGTTTATATGCAAGGAAATTTTGATTTAAGACTAGAAGGAAAACAATTTCTGGTTAGATTTATAGATGATACATTTAGTTTTGAAGAAAAGTTACCGAATGTATGGACTGGTTCGGTACAAATAGAGGAAGTATAAAAAAAGACTGCTATAAAAGCAGTCTTTTAATTTGAAAGTTTATTATTATAAAACATCAATGTAGCAACATTATTTCTAAAGGATAAGATTATAGAATTATTATTTTGTTCCCAAGTATATTGAGCTATTGTATAATCCTGGTATTTCTTTGTTGGAGTACCAAATTTATTAATAGCATAATAATAAATTTTAGAAAATTTATCTGAAGTATCGTCAGGATTATTTTCAGCAGGGAAGAATATGCAAATAGAAGAAAGTTTATTATTTGTAAATGTAGCATATATTTCTTTATCTGCTTTACAATCTGCAATAGTTATATCTTTTAAAATTTTGTATTTATCATTATCTTGAACTATAGGATATTTAGCACTAATATCTTCAACTGTTTCACCGTAATATAAATCTAAATCGCTTATTTGTTCTTTTGGTGTATAGTTTTTATAAAATAATATGCCTAATAAAGAAATAATAAGAATAACAGATATAATTATTATTTTTTTCATATGTATCACCTCGATAAAATTATAACATAAGGTGGTGAGGTTATGCTTCCATTATCTTTGGCGGCTAAGATAGAAAAAAATAAAATAGCTACAGATAGTTGCTGGATAACATTATTAGAGATTTTTATAGAAGGTCAGGACTCTATAAAAATTTGTAGTAATAATGCAGATGTAACTTGGAATAATGCAGTATGGACAGCATTCCCATTTACTGTGGACCAGGTAACACAGAATAAAACAGAAATACCTACAGTACCTATAAAAGTATCTAATATAACACGTGTAATAGAGCAATATATAGAACAATATGGCGGATTGGTAGGGACAAAAGTTATATTGCGTGTAATAAATAGTAATTTTTTAGAAAATGCAGTGGCAGAGGTTGAAGAAACTTTTACAATCGAAAGCACTACAGCAGATGCACAATGGGCAACATTCAATCTAGGTGGTTCACTCCCAGTCAAAATGAGATTTCCATTTAGACGAATTTTAAAAGATTGGTGTCCATTTGTATATAAAGGTATAGAATGTGCAGCTACAAGTGATTTAGAAACTTGTCCGCATACATTAAAAGGCTGTAGAGAGCGTAATAATAGTAAAAGATTTGGCGGAGAATATTCTATAAGTTTAGGAGGTATCTATGTATCAAACAAATAATAATTTTACAGACCTAATAGGAATACCGTTTAAAGACAGAGGCAGAGATTTAAATGGTTTAGATTGTTGGGGACTGGCAAAAATAGTTTTTAAAAGATATGATGAGGATATCCCAGATTATAATATTTGCTGTGAGGATATAACAAATATAGATAAAACTATAGATAAACAAAGGAGCTATTGGCAAAAAATAGAAAAGCCAGTAGCTCCTTGTTTAGTTGTTATGCATCTAGGTACTAAATTTTGTAATCACACTGGAGTTTATATTGGCAATGGCAGATTTATTCACACTAGAGATAAAGTAGGAGTAAATATCGATCGCATAGACTCTATAAACTGGAAAAATAGAATAGAAGGATTTTATCTGCCACCTAAGAAGGTGAAAACATGAAGCTAATTATTTTGCAAAATCCTTTTAATATAGCAGGTAGAGAGGTTAAAGATTTAACCTATATTCCAGGAAAAAAATTAAGTGAGTATGTACAGCCATATATAATGGGATTGCCGTACAAAGATTTTTGTTATGCCGTTAATGGCCAAAAAAAAGAAGCAGATTACATTCCAGATAGTATGGATTATATAGCTATATGCCCTGTAGTGGGTAAAAGCTCTATATTAGGCTCTATTTTATCTATTGGTTTATCTATAGCCATGGGTGGCATTGCTGGCGGTGCTATTTGGGGAAATGTAATAAAAGGTGCATTTTTAAGAGGTCTAACAGCAATGGCGGTTGGATATATTGGCGGGATTTTAATAAACCATATATGCCCAATGCCAAAAGCAGATTTAAATATGAGTGATTTGCAAAATTCTGTTACTTATGGTTGGGGAGAACAGCAGACAAGTAATACACAAGGTGGATGCTTGCCTGTTACTTATGGAAGTATGTATACAGCAGGTACAGAGCTTGCAAGACATGTAGATAATGATGGTGAACAACAATATTTAAATCTTATAGTATGTGGCGGAGAAGGCCCTGTAGATAGTATAGACGATATCACCATCAATGATAATCCTATCGAAAACTATGAGGACGTTGAAATAGAAACACGTCTTGGCACAAATGACCAGGATATAATAGAAAATTTTAATGACACATATGCAGACCAAAGTTTGGAATTTGAACTTTTAGTTCCAGAAGAAAAGCCATCAGGTGTAGGTGATGTATCTAATCCAAAAGGATTTATAAGAAAAAAAGCAGATGTGCCTTTAACTTCAGAAGAATTAGCAGAAATACAGACATTGAAATTAAATTTATATCCAGATAGTGATTATTCTACCCAGCAAATAGAAGGAAACTCTGCCCAAGGTTTAGAGATATCGTTTCAGTTCCCAAATGGGTTATATCACATGAATGATGATGGCGGTCTAGGAAATGCATCTGTAGTACTTTATGTGCAATATAAAAAAGAAGATGCTACAACATGGGAAAATTGGATATTAACAAAAATTGAAGATAACGATAATGCTACTAAATATAAAAAATACCGCATAGATAATTTACCAGAAGGTAGATACACTGTGCGGTGTTTGTGTTTATACAAGAGTGGAGAAAGTACAAGGGACGCTACAAGGATATATTGGTTCATAATATCGAGTATTGTCTATGATGATTTTTGCAGACCAAATAAAGTATTGATTGCTATACGTGCATTAGCTACGAGCCAATTATCGAATAGTATAAGCGTGAGATGGAAGCAAACAGTAGAGCATGTAAATGTATTTAATCCTAATACTGGCATGTATGAATTAAAATCTGCCAGAAATCCTGCTTGGGTAGCATATGATATGCTTCATCAATGCAAAAAGCTTAAAAATATCCATACAGGAAATTTTGAATATGTAGTAAGAAATATACCAGCAAACCAAATAGATTATCAAGCGTTTTCTGATTGGGCGGAGCATTGCGACACGCTAGGATTAAATTTTGAGCATATCTTTGATAGTGTAAATGACCTATGGGAAGCATTAAAGACACCAGAAACTTTTGGCCGTGGCAAAGTATTAATGAGAGGTACGAAATATAGCTGCATTTGTGATAAACCAAGCGAGCCAGTGCAGATGTTTACAGTTGGTAACATTCTTCAAGATAGTTATAGCAAGGAATATAGCGGAATAACGGACAGAGCAAACGCTATAGAGATTACTTTTATAAATAAAGCAAAGAACTATCAAAAAGACGTAATAACGGTTTATGGTGATGATTACGACAATGAAGAAATATACCAAAATCCTACGCAAGTTACATTATATGGCTGTACAGATTATGAGCAGGCATATAAATATGGTAAATACCAATTAAGGGTTAATAAAAAAATTCGTACTTGCACATGGGATGCAGATATAGATGCTATAGCCTGCCAGGTGGGAGATGTAGTATTACTTGGCCATGATGTACCACAATGGGGATTATCTGGACGATTGTTATATGCCAATACTAATCACATTAAGTTAGATAGATTAATAAATATGGTTAGTGGTAAGCAGTATGCCATAATCGTAAGAATGATGGATGATACATTGATAACTAAGAATATAGTATTTAAAGAAGGTGAAACAGATTATGTAGAAATAGCAGAAGCCTTTGAAGAAATTCCTGAAGATTTTTGTATATATGCTTTTGGTGAAGTAAATAAAATGGCTAAACCATTTACCATAGTAGATACTTCTAGAAAAGATGATTTAACAGTGTCTTTAACAGGAGTTGAATATTTAGAATCTACCTACGAAGAAACGCAAGATGTGCCAGATATAGATTACACAGTACCAGTAACAAGTTATGAAGTAGAAGATTTAACAGCAAGAGAAGAAACATATATCCAGGATAATAATATACGTTCTGATATAAATATAAGCTGGCAAATGCCTAGAGGTGGAGCAGATAAAGTAAATGTTTATTATTCTGTAGATGGCGGAAATGTATGGACCCCCTTATATACTACAACAAGCTTCCAAACAGCTAGAATAAGTAATTTAAATAAAGGAACATATTATATAAAAGTATGCGTAGTAAATAGCCTTGGTGCTGTATCTAAAGGTGTAGTAGCAGTAGTAAATGTAACAGGAGTAATAGCAGATATAGATGTAACAGTAACAGAAAATAAAGTAATAGATTATGCATCCACAGATTGGCAACAAGTAAATTTTGAAAATGCATTTAAAGATGTACCAAGCTTATTTGTAATAGCACAAACAGAAAATGGTATAGCATATACACAAAATATAACGACAACAGGTTTTGAAGTAAAACAGATAGATATTACAACGCAAGAACCATTAGAAGGGCAAATTATGTACGAAGCTAAAGGAGTGATACAAAATGCCAGCAGGAGTCTTTGATTTCCCATGTGAAAAGGGAAGTACATTTTATTATACTATTCAGCTTTTCGGTCAAAAAATTGATGAAGATATGATAGATTTAACTGGGTATGCTGCAAAAATGCAAATAAGAAAAAGTGCAATAGATGATACAGTTATAGCTACACCGACAACTAAAATAATAGATGCAAAAAAGGGAATTATATCTATTTATTTATCAGCAGAAGAAACGGCAAAAATAGAAACTAGTGGAGATAATAATCGTGAATATGAAAAGTATGTATATGATATAACGATAGATGCTCCAACTAGTAATGGTAAATATGTAAAAAGAGTTTTAAATGGATATTTTTATGTAAGTCCAAGGGTAACAGTATAAGGAGAATAAAAATGAGTGATATAGAAACTGTAAATCATATAAAGATAAGTTTAGGCGGAATACAAGGACCAATGGGAGGAATGACAAGAGCAGAATTTGAGGCATTAAATAAAGGTGGCCCTGCTGGAGTTTATGCAAATTTATCAGAATTACAAAGTGCAGAAAATGTAGATAAAACAAGAATTTATTTAACAACAGATAATGGAAATTGGAATTATTGGAATGGTAACTCATGGGTAAGTGGCGGTTTATATCAGGCTATATCAGTAAAAAATGGTTCTATCACACAAGAAAAAACGGATTTTATAGAGCTAACAGATAACTTATTTAATAAAAGAACAATAAAAGAAAATTACACATTTAATATAACAGAAGGTATGTATACAGAAACACCAGCGGAGAATACGTTTATTTCTGATTTTATACCTGTAGAAGAAAATGAAGTATACAGAGGAAAAATGTATAATTATGCTATATTTGATAGTGGTAAAGAATTTATAACTGGAACAAATAGTACAGGAGACATTTATAAAATAATTACAATTCCCCCAAATGGTTCTTATATAAAAATTACAGCAGCAATATCTAGTGTAGATAGCATATTTTTTGCTAAACTATCTAGCAAACAAAATTTTGCTATGTATAAACTAAGAAATGAAGATATTTTAAACAATATACCTGAAAAAAGTATTACTAATAATAAATTAATGCTTGTTAAATCACCTGAAATAAATTTATATAATAATGATAATAATTTATTTCAATGCGATTTAGATGAAACAGGTAATATTATATTTGATGCAAATAATCTTATTACTGATTTTATATCAGTTGAGCCTAATACAGAATATATGGCTACTTGTTTTAAATGTGCTTTTTATAATGCTACGTATGAGTTAATAAACATTATAAATTTTGATAAAAGTCCAAATAACATATTTATAACTCCGGCTGAAACAAAATTTATTAAACTTATAGCTGATAAAGACTATTATAATTCTATATTCATAGGTAAAAGTTATTTAATCCCTGAAAAGGGTAATGACAAAAATAATCGCATTAAATACTTTTTTGATAACGAGCATATTTCTTTTACAGATACTATTGATACAAAAGCTATAAAGAACAGAGCTGTTACAGGTGATAAAACTGATTTTTTAATACCATGCGGTAATTTATTTAATCATAAGTCCGATACTATAGAAGGTTATTCTGTACAAGTTAATGATGATGGAAATAGTTATCATACGGCAGTAGGTGCGTCTGTTTTTACTTCTGATTTTATAGAAATAGAACCAAATACAGAATATACAGCAGAAACTTTTTCTTTAATTTTTTGGGATAAAGATAAAAACTTTTTAAAAGGTATAAATGAAATAGATGGTAATGTATATTTATCTTTAACTTCACCTGATAATGCTTGTTATGCAACAATTACAGGAGATATAAAAGCTAAAGAACGTGTATACTTATGTAAAAAATCTGACGGCGCAACTGCTGTTAATAAGTATAAAATTGATAAAAACATAATAAAAGAAGATGAGATTAAGATACTAACAATGCCTAAATATACAAAAGAGGCATATAACTATAATAAAAACTTTTTTAATTATAGTTATTTTATGGGACGTTGGGAGTATCGAAATATAAATGGTGAAAATGTAATGTATACAGGTTATCAAGGTAGTAAAATTTATTTTTCTGTAAAAAATACAGAAAATGTAACAATAGAACTATTGGATTTAAGTGGAGTTTGTACTATTGCTTATAAAATAGATGGGAAAGATTTTGTTAGAACAACATCTAGCACCATAAAAATTTCAAATTTAGATAAACAGTTTGAGCATTTTATAGAAATTGTTATTGCTGGATTACAAATGGAAAAATATATTTGGACAAGTAATGTTGGTTTTGCATTAAAAACAATACAAGTAGATGATGGTGGAACAATAAAAGCTATCTCTAAAAAAGGAAGAAAAATTTTATTTTATGGGGATAGTATAACAGCAGGTTATTGCTTATATGGAACAGATAATGCTACACAAAATGGAGCAGAAGTTAACTATGTAGAACAGTGTTGTACTCTTTTAAAAGCAGACAATATAAGATGTGCAATTTCAGGTATAGGTTTGTTTCATCAACCAAGTGGTAATAATGTACCTAATATGCTAGGAAATACAAGTTCAAATCCTATTACAACATATACAAAAAATTCTCCAATAGATTTATTTAGAAAAGACGTGGAAGAAGAAGGTATAGAACCGGATTTTATTATAATAAATCTAGGAACAAATGACCACTATATTGAAAATGAAACGTTTAAAAAAGGTTATATATCTATGATAAAACGTATAGAACAAAAATATCCAGGCACAGAAATTTTTTGTTTAAGACCATTTAATGGTAGTAAAGAAACACCAATATTAGAAGCTACTAAAGAATGTACAAATTGTATTTATGTAGATACAAAAGATTGGAAAATAACATATACAGATGGTCTACATCCAAACTTAAATGGAAGTAAAATAGCTGGAGAGGAATTGGCTGATTTTTTGCTTAATTACTTTGGTAAATCATATTTTTTAGTTTAAAAGGAGCTAACTATGCATGAACAAATACTAGAATTTTTGTATTCATTAGCTCCAACAAAATTAGAAACATATGTTGGAGGAGGTGTTGCCTTTGTGGGAGTTTTGTTGCAGCATTTATTCGGTCCATGGTCAGATTCATTTGAAACACTTTTAATTTTGATGGTAATAGATTATATAACTGGTATAAGTGCTGCATATATAAATCCAAACATGAAGCTAGATAGTAGCAAATGTGGTGCTGGTGCATTGAAAAAAGTTGTTATTCTTTTAATAATAGCAACAACATATAGGATAGATTTGATAGGGCAAACAATGGCGAAAGACGTTGTATTGCTCTTTTTTATTGGTAGAGAAGCATTATCTATATTAGAGAATTCCGCCAACTGCGGATTACCTATTCCAGAAAAATTAAAAGCAACGTTAGCACAATTTACAGAAATTAAAAAGGAGAAATTTTAAATGAAAGTTTTTATTAATCCAGGACATGATAAAGTTTATGACTCTGGTGCAAAAAATGATGTTTTAGGAATTAGAGAATGTGATATTGCATATGTAATTGGAGCATTAGTTGAAAAGTATCTTAATAATGTAGGTATTGAAACAAAAAGCCTGCAATCTGACAATCTTTGCAATGATACAGATTATTATAATGATAGACCTATAGCAGTATGCGACCTTGCTAATAATTGGGGAGCTGATTTATTTATCAGTATTCATTGTAATTCTTTTAATAATTCGGAAGCTAAAGGGACAGAGGTTGAAGTATTTAGTTTCAATACAGAAGCTCATAAGTTAGCTACTTGTATTCAAAATCAAATTGTAAATTCTCTAAATACAGTTAATAGAGGTGTTAAAGAATATCCTTCTTTAAAAGTTTTAAAACATACTACTATGCCTGCTGTATTAGTAGAAACAGCCTTTATTAGTAATATGGAAGATGCTAAAAAATTAATTGAGCGTAAGGACGATATCGCACGTGCTATTGCTAGAGGCGTTACAGATTATATGTTGTTAAATAAATAAGGAGCGTATAAATGATGACTATTGATGAAATTAAAAATGAAGTTTTAGAAAATATGAAGGATTTTATTACGACTGAAGTAAAAGATATGGCTATAAAATGGATTAAAGATAAAGCATTGCCAGCAGTTAAAGAAGTAGCTACAGCTTTTGTTGCAGAGCTTAAAAATAGTGCGGTTGATGAAAAAGGCTGGGTAAAATTTAGAGATACTATTTTCTTACCAGTAGCCATAAATGGTAGTCTTTGGATTGTAGAAAAAGTAGTTAATAAATTAGCACCAACAGAGGAATAAGCATGAACATATTAAAAAAATTTGCAAAAATTTTTATCAAGTCCAAACTTGAGGATGAAAAACGAAAGCTTAAGGACAAATTACAAAAACAAATAATTACAACTACTAGCACATCTGTAGTAGCTAGAAATGTGGCTTATCTTGGGATAATAGATAAGCTAGATGGTAAAGGTATTGCAGAAGTAAATAAAATTATAGATAAAATTTAATAAAAGAGTTATAATTAAATAACATTTTCTTTTATTGCTAAAAGCCCCTATTGCTTAGAAAAAATCTAGGTAATAGGGGCTTTTTATTATAAAAGAATATAACATTTGTTAAAGTTAAATCTAATAAAATTAATCTTTATAGTTTTTACCATATTGATAAAAGTGTTGATATACAATGGTTTTAGTCGTTTTTTAGCAATAATAATAGATTTTTACAGCACTATTTTGTTACTTAGAAGAAATAGGTGATGTTGTAGCTAATGTAAATAGGTAAGTAAAAGGATACTAAAAAGAATAAAAAAAAAACATTTTTATGATAAGTAATGTATATTATAGAAAAGGAGGTGAGAGAAATGGAATTTACAAGAAAAACAAATATTAGCATGGAGGTGAAGGCAATGAAATCTATAAGAAAAACAGATATTAGTTATGTTAAAAATTATATACAATATCGTATTAACCATAATTTGCCATTAGAGGCGGTTGTTATAGAAAGCGAATTAAGAAGTAATTTAGGACAACCATTATGGTATATACATAAAATTTTAAAAGTATTAAATTTTAATCTAGAGTACAAAAACAGATAATTACAACTATCAGTACTTTTGTAGTAGTCAGAAATACAGATTATCTTGGGATATAAAGAAAAATTGTTGTGCCCAAATTGTGCCCAAAATCACATTTGAGGTTGTGTCCGTTTATAATTTATATAGATAAAATAAGATATTATAAAAATTTTTGATAAATTTAATCCTATAAGTACGAAAAATATGATACTTACTGCCGTAACTATGATAAGTGGTCTTAGTGGAGCTGCTGTAAATATCGGTCCTGTACAATTAAAAGGTATGGGTCTTGCTGTTGTCTGTGGCATGATTCTCAGCTTATCGTTTTATGTTTTTGGTAAATTAGGTATAGCTAATAAAGAATAAAGCAAAATAAAAACTCATGGGTATTTTAATCCATGAGTTTTTATTTTTATAATTGTGCCCATGTGCTTAAATTATAATGAATATATTTTTTCTTTTTAATTTTTAAGAATATAGCGTTTGATATGCTATATATTATAATCGCTTCAAATATATTTTGACGTACGTTAATAAGTACGATATACTATATTTGAGGTGATTATAATGATTACAGCTAATGCTTCAAATTTTAGAAAGAATCTTTATAATACTTTAGAACAAGTTGCTAAATATAATCAAGTAGCAACAATTAATACTAAAGATGGCGATGTGGTATTAATTAGTGCTGATGATTATAAAAATCTCATGGAAACAATGTATTTATCTTCTATACCTAATGTGAGAGAAGATTTATTAAAAGCTAAAACTGCATCTAATGAAGATTTTGTTTCAGAAGATGAGGTTGAATGGTAATTGTATAAGATAGAATATTATAAAAAAGCATTAAAAGACATTCCAAAGCTAAAAGCAAGTGGATTAGATAAAAAAGCTAAATTATTAATTGATTTAATAAAGGAAGATCCTTTTCAAAATCCACCACCATATGAAAAATTGTTAGGAGATCTAATGGGATACTATTCTAGAAGAATTAATATTCAACATAGATTAGTATATGAAGTATTAGAAGATGAAAAAGTTATACGTATAATTCGTATGTGGACGCATTATGAGTCAGTACCACACGTAAAACGTGTGGCTTGCACAAGCCTATAAGGCTTTTAACA
>ERZ859817.115-NODE-115-length-61570-cov-2.350093_pt1 | contig 61570 bp, 38 predicted proteins | sample MGYA00509986_ERZ859817 | MGnify/ENA primary metagenome ERZ859817 (study PRJEB30046, sample SAMN00715155) | human gut metagenome | study: EMG produced TPA metagenomics assembly of the A metagenome-wide association study of gut microbiota in type 2...
AAAGATACCCTTGATTTTGATTTTCTTTGTCTAACATAATATCGAGTTTTTTATTGTTGTTATTATCATTTAATCGATTAAGATAAGCCTTGATGATGGCTGCACGACCAATGTTGACTGATTGTTCAGCACGTGTGCGGCGAATGCAAGCCTGAAACAGAGAAGCCGGATACGGAAGTCCTTGGAAGATGCTTTTCACTACAGCATCTGGAAGATTGGGCGTAGCATCGCTTGACTTCCCTCCAAGAGTAACATTTCCGAGGATGGAATGTAATCCTACATACGGTTTCTTGTCTTTACGTGTATCAACAATCTCCATATCTGCGAAATGTTTACTGATTAAGCCGGCAAACTCACGCAATGGCAATTCATTCCAATACACCACCGCTATTCGGGCTGAATTGGGAGCCAAACCTAATATAAAGAATTTGTCATCTTTGTTTGCGAACAATACTCCGTTATAGATAGACTTGAATGTACGTCGCACCAATTCTATGCTCATGTTAGGATCATCGTTTTCTTCTGTACGCCCCAACAAAGCAAACAAACTATCTTCAGATTTCTTTGCAGCCTCACTATCAGAAGAAGCCCAAAACAGGTATGTGCGTGAACCTACCATAAATTTATTATGCGAATCAGAACGCAATAAATGATTCAATGCTGTAGTATAAGCAAATTCAGCCTCTTCAGATATAGGAGCATTATGCCCCTTTGACTTACCATACGAATCATATCCGGAATTGACTTGAAAAGCGACAAGTTTAGCTGTAGCCTGACTTCCCGGAATCATTGTAGCGGTTGTAACCTCTACGGTTTTTGAATGTTTGCCTATTACTAAACAAAGACCTCCACCAACATCATTACCACCCGATTCTAAGTTTATTAGTTTGCGCTTAGAAGCCACTATTTCCGTATCTCCTTCTATAAGAAAAGAGAAAGTGGAATATTTTTTATTGAGATTCTTGTTTATATCATCCCAAAGAGAATCATTCTGCATGGCTTCAACTATATCTGAAGGCTCTTGTTGATAAAACGCATAAACAGCCTGCATGGTTTCATTATCTGAAAACATGTCGTATATTTCTTCAACCTTCGCTTTGAATGTATCAAAATACTTGCGCATGCTTTCCATGTCCCCTTTGTCGGAATAACCAAATACATATTGGCTATTGTCGTACAAATAGTTTGCAACAGGGGCACTTGAACGACCTACACTCTTCTTAACAAGAAACTGTTGCGCAGACTTTTTGTCTATACGCCTGTCTTCAAAACGTAAGAAATTACCACACTTATCAATAACGATGATAAAACCTATTTCCTTTAACTCCATTCCCATAGTGGGTAAATTACCACTCCGATGGTAATAATCATACAATGCTTTTAGTATCATCTCAGCACCTCCTCGCTATCTTTATCTGGTACGACAATCACACCTTGCTCCATTCTTACACGATAAAACATGGCATTAGGTTTCTGTACATTCCCTTCAAAATCCATATCATAAAGCATGATACCCAAATCCCTATCTTCAGCCAAAGGAGGGGCAAGTTGTTCCGTATTATCAATATACTTCCAATTTGCAGCAAACTCACGGCAACCAAGATACGGCTGGGTGAAACATTGTCCTTGCGATGCTCTGCGTCAAACATCTGATAATATTTCATCGGATTCTCATCATCACTTGGCTGATGTTTGATAAAAGCCTCCTTTGGTCGATCTTTTACCGGAATAAAAACCAGCTTTGCGTGAATACGATAGCGCACACCTTGCAAAAGCAAAGAATTCTTCTGTTGTCGTTTATCTTCAATAAAGATTGAGGACTTACCCGCCAATGCTCCTACCTCATTTCTCCTGATGGTAGTCCACTTGATAGGATTAAGAACTTCTATTTTCGTCACTTGCCAACGCATGGCATAGCGTTTGAAAAGTATTGCTTCAAAAATGGCACGTGCCGCAGAAGGTGTAATAACATCATAGCTCACACGCTCTACTTTCAATTCAGGGCGACTGAAACAAGCCCAGTCACCCCATACTTCCAAGCAATATTCTTTATCTGTATAGTCCATATTATTCATTTATTTTTATATCATTAATAGCTCTTCCATCCAATGGTTGTCAAGGCTAAGACCCGTATTTTTGTCATACTGTACCCTGTCTGTCAACACATAGATACCCTCTAATACTTCTTCAATAGCACCATAGCTGACCAACTTGTCAAAATCGGAACTATGAACGCCTACTGTAAATTTAGCCAGTTGCTTCATCAAGGGATAGGTACAGCCAGATTCTTTCAGTTTTTCCACAAGCTCCATGCTGTTCCCCCAATTTACAATGATATTCATACAATCATCATCAATCAATCTGAACTTCTTTGATGCCGTTTCAAAACATAACTCATTAGGGTTATAAAGATAATGTTTCATATCCTTATCGTCAAACGTGTTTTTCCTGCAATACAACTGATAAAAATACTCTGTCATCGTAGAAGGGTCAAACCAATCACTATTTGCAGGCAAATTCAATCGTGCATTGTTTGCAGCCTTCATTGCCCCAAATGGAATACGTTTCTCTGCGGCGAGACTGAACACAAATGTGGTACCAACAGTATTTCTTCCTTCACGGTTACAACGCCCCGCTGCCTGTAAAATAGAGTCAAGACCTGATTCTTGCCGAAATACAACAGGGAAATCTATATCCACCCCTGCCTCTACAAGTTGGGTAGCTATTACTCTGACAATCGGATGTGATTTATCTTTCAGCAATACCTTGACCTTCCGTATGGTTTCACTGATATGGGCGGGACACATCATTCTCGATAGATGGAGCTTTATTCCTTCATTTGGTAAACGGTCATACAGTTCCTTGGCATCTTTTCGGGTGTTTACGATACACAATACCTTATTGTATATAGCAACTTTGGCGGCAATCTCATCGTATGTCTTTCCTGTGTTGTCTATTACTAACTTCACACGACGGAGCTTGTCATGCAGGGCAAACTCATTCGGTATGATTTCAGTAATATGGTCTATTCCCTGAAAATTGGCCTTAGGATTAGTTCCTTCTATCAGTCCGCTAAGTACCGGCTGACTGGCAGTGGTAAACAGTACCGACACTCCGAATATTTTCTGATATGCTTTAAGTGCATCCACTATCGGCTGTAAGAAATCAGTCGGCAATGTCTGCGCTTCATCCAAAATAAGAACTGAATTCACGATATTGTGCAATTTACGGCAATCGGACGGTTTGTTGCTAAACATTGACTCAAACAGCTGAACATTGGTCGTAACGATAATCGGATAATCCCAGTTTTCCGTGGCCAGCTTTGCCTTCTCACGTACCTCTTCATTCTTTATCTCATCAGGATTAAAGTTACTATGATGCTCCAGTACGTGCTCTTCGCCGAAGATTTCTTTCAAGAGGCCTGCCGTTTGCACAATAATACTAGTGTATGGGATGGCAATGATAATACGATTCATACCGTGATTTACAGCATGCTTCATGGCCCACAACAACGATGAAAGAGTCTTTCCGCCTCCCGTTGGTACCGTAAGGCTATAGAATCCTTTCTCTTCAGAAGAAGCTTTACGGCATCGTTCCTGTACTTTCTTACGAATGTGGTTCACTTTTGTATCGGGTGCATACAATTGCAGTTCACGTAAATGCGCCTCCAATTTTGGCAATAAGTCAGTGAGTGTAGACGAGCATCCCCGTTTTTTCCACGATTCTACATCCATAAATCGCTCTGTATTGAGTCTGTCGGCATCCACAAGACAGGAAAAAAGCATGCGGGAAAGGTGATGAAAATGCTTCATGTCCACCTTAAGTTTAGAAAAAGGAGATTCAAGAAGTTCTTCTCTCAACTGGGGTATATTCAGAGCTATGTCCCCTTTGTTTATCTCTTCGGGAAGTTGCCTTTTCTCTATGACGCTCTCCGCATCTATATAATCATGTAGGCCTGTATGATGAGAGATTATCTGGTTGGCAAGAAGATTGAATACACTCTTCCCCATAAGGTTCGTTACCAATATTCCACCTACAAACGCATGATGATGCTCTCCATACGATTTTTCGTCAGTCACAGGTAGACCGCTTGTCGTGCGGATATATTGCTGAAATGCATCACGCTCTTTTCCTTTGTCGTGAAGCATTCCAAGCGTATGCCCCCAAGATGGAAGTCCGAACAGTCCAGAATAGGAGGTTGCCATTTCTGCAACACCCCTTTGATGTTCATCGTTGGTTTGTATTATCCATTTTCCATTTTCTTTGTTTTGGTATAAATGGGATATCAACTGTTTCTCTGTTTCCATTTGATTAGATTCATAAGGTTATACCTTACAAAAGTAGGAAAATAAATCGAAATATCCGTATCTTTGCGGCATGACAAAACAAAATTCTCCATTGGTATTAGGGACCGAGCCTATCGGTAAATTACTTACGCAATATGCGATTCCTGCGATTATCGCTATGACAGCTTCTTCTTTATATAATATGGCCGATAGTATTTTTATTGGCCATGGAGTGGGGGCGTTAGCGATTTCCGGCCTAGCCTTGACCTTTCCGTTGATGAACTTGGCGGCCGCCTTTGGTTCGTTGGTGGGAGTCGGCGCCTCTACGTTGGTTGCCGTGAAGCTGGGGCAGAAAGATTATGAGGGGGCGAATAAGGTGTTGGGGAATGTGTTGATCTTGAATGTGGTTTTGGGTGTCGCTTTCACGATCGCTTTCCTGTTCTTGCTTGATCCCGTGCTGTACTTTTTCGGCGCTAGTGAGAACACGATCTCATATGCCCGTGATTATATGCGGATTATTCTGTATGGCAATGTGGTTACGCATATGTATCTGGGATTAAATGCGGTCTTGCGCTCCTCGGGTTTTCCGAGGATGGCGATGTATGCTACGTTAGCGTCGGTTGTTATAAATTGCGCCTTGAATCCGTTGTTTATCTTTGGGTTTGGATGGGGTATAAAAGGGTCGGCTTGGGCGACGGTGATCTCGCAGGTGATCTCGCTTACCGGGCAGTTGATTCATTTCTCGGGACCGAAACAACTCCTTCATTTCAAGAAAGGTATTTATAGGCTGCGCTCGGAGATCGTGAAAGGTATCTTGTCGATCGGTTTATCTCCGTTCTTGATGAACCTTTGTTCCTGCTTGATCGTGATCCTTATCAACCGGGGATTGAAAGAGCATGGGGGAGATATGGCGATTGGCGCTTATGGTATCGTGAACCGTATCGCTTTTCTTTTCGTGATGATTATCATGGGATTTAATCAGGGTATGCAACCGATAGCCGGTTATAATTATGGTGCCCGGCTCTATTCCCGGGTGACGGACGTGACCCGGCTGACGATGCGCTGGGCGGTAGGAGTGGCTACGCTGGGGTTCTTGCTTTGCCAGTTGGTGCCGTCGTGGATCGTCCGTATGTTTACGAGTGACGGGGAGTTGATCAGTGCCGCCTCTTATGGCCTGCACATCGTCTTCGCCGTATTCCCGATCGTGGGCTTCCAAATGGTGGCGACTAACTTCTTCCTTTCCATCGGCATGTCTAAGAAAGCGATCTTTCTCTCCTTGACCCGGCAGATGCTTTTCTTGATACCCTGTTTAATCATCCTCCCCCCGTTATTCGGAACTCTCGGTTTCTGTTCCAGTAAACCATTCGCCGACACGGTGGCGGCGATCGTGACGGCGATCGTGCTTGTGAAACAATTTAAACAATTCAAATATGGAACATAACGTGATATTACCTGCGGAATGGTATCCGCAAAGTGCCGTGCAGCTTACGTGGCCGCATGAGAATACGGATTGGGCCCCGATATTGGACGAGGTGATTCCTTGCTTCGTGGCTATCGCCAAGGAAGTGATCAAGCGAGAGAAGTTATTGATTGTCTGTCCGGACGAGACCGCCGTACGTGAACAATTGGGTGAGGTTGATTACGACCGTGTCATTTTTCGTGAGATGGATACGAACGATACGTGGGCACGGGATCACGGGGGAATTTCCGTCATCGATGAGGGAACGCCCATGCTTTATGATTTCGTGTTCAATGGCTGGGGAATGAAGTTCGCCGCCAATCATGATAATTTGATTACCCGTAATCTTTGTCATATGAAGACCTTCTCCGATGAGGTGGTGCCCGCTAATATGCAACCTTTCGTGCTGGAAGGCGGTAGTATCGAATCGGATGGGAAAGGTACGTTGATGACTACCGTTGAGTGTCTGGCATCCGTAAACCGTAATGAGTATTTGCAACAAGAGGAATTGGAACGTTATTTGAAAGACGTATTTGGCTTGGATCGTATCCTTTGGATTACCAGCGGTTATTTAGCCGGGGACGATACGGATAGCCACGTGGATACGCTCGCCCGTTTCTGTAGCGAGGATACGATCGCTTATGTCCGCTGCGAGGATGAGGAAGACGAGCATTATGAGGAACTGAAGGCGATGGAGGAGGAGATCAAGGAGTTTACTAGGGCGAATGGTGAGCCTTATCGCCTGATTCCACTTCCGATGGCCGATAAGGTGGAATGGGAAGGGGAGCGTTTGCCCGCTACCTACGCTAATTTCCTGATCATGAATGGGGCCGTATTGGTTCCGTTCTATGACTCACCGAAGGATGAGATCGCTAAAGCGGCTTTGCGGGAGGCGTTCCCGGACCGTGAGATCATAGGTATCAATTGCCTTCCGCTTATCAAGCAACACGGTTCCCTGCATTGTGTAACGATGCAGTATCCAGAAGGCTTTATCGAATAACAACTACAACCAATTAAATATGAAAGTAGGATTAATACAACAAAAGAATACCGCTGATAGAGCGGCGAATATAGAGAAGCTAAAGGTAAATATCCGTAAAGCTGCCCGGGAGGGAGCGGAATTGGTCGTCTTGCAAGAACTGCATAACGGCCTGTATTTCTGCCAGACGGAAGATACGAGTATGTTTGACTTGGCGGAGACGATTCCCGGCCCATCGACGGAAACCTTCGGTGCCTTGGCGAAAGAATTGGGTATCGTCTTGGTGCTTTCCCTTTTCGAGAAGCGTGCCCCGGGCCTGTACCATAACACGGCCGTCGTCTTGGAAAAAGACGGTACGATCGCCGGAAAATACCGCAAGATGCATATCCCGGATGACCCCGCTTATTACGAGAAGTTCTATTTTACCCCCGGTGATTTAGGCTTTGAGCCTATCAATACCTCTGTGGGGCGTCTTGGTGTGTTGGTTTGCTGGGATCAATGGTATCCGGAAGCAGCCCGTTTGATGGCTATGCGTGGCGCCGAGATGTTGATCTATCCGACCGCTATCGGCTGGGAAAGTAGCGATACGCAGGAAGAGAAGGACCGTCAGTTGGGTGCGTGGGTGACCATACAGCGGGGACATGCCGTGGCGAACGGACTCCCGGTCATTTCCGTAAATCGTACCGGGCATGAGCCGGACCCTTCGGGACAAACGGGCGGTATCCGGTTTTGGGGAAACAGTTTTGTGGCCGGTCCCCAAGGTGAGCTATTAACCGTATTCCCGAATGACGAGGAGGAGGTACGTGTGATAGAGATCGACAAGACTCGCGGTGAGAACGTGCGTCGTTGGTGGCCTTTCTTCCGGGATCGCCGTATCGATGCGTTTGGTGGTTTGACAGAACGATTTTTAGTATAATGACCGAATACACGCAAGAAGAGGCCGTCTTCCGCATGAACGAAATGGGGAAAGCGGGACGGCCTTTCCTTTTTATCATTGATTATAAACGAGAGCGGATCTACGTGGAGAGGCCGGAAGAGATCGCTCCCTCCGAGTTATTGTACGATTTGAACGGCTTTACGAATACAAATCATGAATGTAACTTGCGGGATTCCTCTCATCTTATATCCGGAGAACCTGTTGAATGGCAACCCTCGTATGTTTCTTTCGAGGAGTATGCCCATTCATTCGAGACCGTTTCCCGGCATATCCATGCGGGTAATTCTTATTTGGTAAACTTGACATGCGCTACTCCGATATATACGAACCTCTCCTTGAAAGATATCTTTTACCATTCCAAGGCGATGTATAAGCTTTGGATGCGGGATCGTTTCGTGGTATTCTCGCCGGAGATATTCGTGCGGACGCGGGATGGTCTCATCTATTCGTATCCCATGAAAGGTACGATCGACGCTACGCTGCCCGATGCCCGGAGACGTATCCTCGATGATCCCAAGGAAGCGGCGGAGCATGCCACGATCGTGGATTTGATCCGGAATGACTTGAGTATCGTAGCCTCCGAGGTTTGTGTTCCCCGGTATCGTTATATTGATGAATTGCGTACGCATAACGGAAGTTTGTTACAGGTCAGTTCTGAGATAAGAGGCCGGTTGCCGGAGGGATGGAACGGCCATGTCGGGGAGATTTTGTTCAGCCTCTTGCCTGCCGGCTCCATCACGGGCGCTCCCAAGAAAAAGACCTTGGAGATCATCGCCGAGGCGGAAACCTATGAGCGGGGCTTCTATACGGGGGTGATGGGGTATTTTGACGGCCAAGATTTAGACAGCGCCGTGATGATCCGTTTTATGGAACAAGTCTCTCCCCGTTCGTTTATTTTCAAGAGCGGTGGGGGAATCACCTCTAAAAGTGAGGTGAGATCGGAGTATAACGAGATGAAACAAAAAGTATATGTGCCCATCTATTGAGACCTTATCTGGGAGTCCGTTTGTGGAGACGATCCGTATCGAGAAGGGACGGATACATAACCTTCCGTACCATAATGCCCGGATGAACCGTACCCGCAGGGAGCTATTCGGAGCGAGGGAAGAAATTGATCTCGCGGGTTATATTCATCCGGGGCCTCATCAAGAACGTACCAAATGCCGGGTGGAATATACCCGCGAGGTCTTAAAGGTAGAATACGTTCCTTACCGTATGCGTCCGGTTCATTCCTTGCGATTGGTTACATGCGATGAGATCGATTATTCCTATAAGAGTACGGATCGTCAATGCCTAAATGATTTATTCGCCCAACGAGCGGGACATGACGATATCTTGATAATCCGTGACGGTTTGCTGACCGATACTTCCATTTGTAATGTCGCCCTTTGGAATGGCACCTCTTGGATCACTCCCGCACGCCCTTTGTTATGTGGTACGATGCGTGCTTACTTATTGGATAAAGGCTTGGTACAGGCCGAGGATATCCCGGTAGAGGATCTGCCTAAGTATACCCGGATCCGTCTGTTTAACGCCTTGATCGAGTTCGGTGAAATCGATGAGATCACACGAATATACGTATGACCCTACGCGAGTATCGGCGTGGCCTCTTACCTATATAGGCATGAATCAAGGTGTTTCCTAGAACAATATATCCACCTCCATATTGCTGATCCATTCTACCGGCCGGCCGGCCACCTTATTGCAAGTGACGGCGAATTTCAAGGGGAGGATAATTCCCAATGGGATGCGTAACCATCCCGGCATATTGAAATTATGGACACCGATCAGGGAACCTAGCTGGATACCGACCGAGGGAGCTACCAAGAAACGGGTCTCGTCATTACGGCGGTCTATACCCATCTCGAAATAACTATACAAGCCGAGGAAACGTTTCGGGGAAACGAATATATCCATGTTATAATTGGCGCCCGCCTTCACGTTCCAGTTCTTGATCGTGTAGGAGGAGGAAGGGGCGTGCATATAATAACCGGAGATCGTAGGGGATACCCAATGAGCGATGTCACCCGGCTCCATGATCATGCCTTTCCCTTTCCCGAACTTATGCCAATTGATCATGCTGACGTTCAAGCGACCGCCATACGTCATGACACCGTCCCGGTTGCTATGGATCGGCGTACCGATCAGGAACATGAAGGAGTTGGCTACCCTCGACCGGATAAAGTTGCGGGTAAAAGGCTCTTGTACGATCAGCTGTAGCTCATCCTTGCGGTCGGCGACAGAAGCTTCCAAGGGGACGTCATCCAGATCCGTCCCGAAGGGGATCGGGAAATCCTTGATTACCGGGAAACGATCGTAGACGAACTGGGGCAGGTCGTCTCGTTCGGAAGGGATCTCGTTCAAGATATTCTCGCCTGATCCTTCCAAAGCATTCTGGTAAGCTTTCCAGACTTCTACGATAGACTCGCAGGTGGCGGTCACGACTTGGTAGAATACTTTCGTCTCCCGCTCGTAGCTATCGCCTTTCTCCAAGGAATAAGGGTGCTTCTCCGTGACCCGGATATGCCGGTAATCATCGGCCTCGTTGTACTCCATCATGTTTTGGTTCAAACGTTTATCGCCGTAAGCGCTCCAAGTCTCACCCTTTAGGTTGGCAGTCTGTACGGGGATGGTATTGTAGAAATCGTGCAAGCTCTTATTGTTGGATACGGCGGAGGCGGAGAAGCCCCTACGTACCATTTGGTGTCCGGAGGCGAAGGAGTCTTGTAGGAAATGCTCGGCGAAAGCCTCGTACATCGTGGCGTAGAACATAAGGTTGCTCGCCATTTGCGTATCTCCTTTACACATTTCTTTGCCTGCCTCTTGTGCTAGATAGATGGCGAAGATGTGGATGCAGAAATACTTGCTCATGGAGGGCAACTGATTTAATTTATCGAAGACCTTGTTTACTTCCGAGGGGCGTTGAAGGCGGCGGATCAGCTCGGGGTCGATCATCTTCAGATGCTCGTTCAATCCCTTGCCATAGGCGTAGAAGTGGGAGAGGTCCTTGATCGCCAGGATACCGTAAGCCAGATTGATGTCGAGCAGCTCCTTGCTGTTGGCTCCGGTGAGGAACTCGTTCATGGCTTGTGTCTCCAAAGCCAGCGTACGGTTCGTCTTGGAGAAATGGGTCTGCAGGCCTGTCTCCAAGAGCATGGGATTTTCCACATGGTCGCCGGCCAATCCGCAAAGCGTACCGTAGGTTACGATATTCGGCAACTGTGTCAGCTCATTCATGGCGTAGGCGTTCGAGCCGGGCATATGCGACATGTTGAGGATCTGCAGCAAGGCGCTATCGGCGACGGCCTCGTTGGGGAAGATCCCGTTTTCCACCAGATAACGCGGGAGAAGGCTCATGGCACGGTCGCCGATCTTACGATGCTCGGCGAAATCCCATGCGAAGGCCGAACTTGTTATTGCGCTGATACCCATAAGTAGGCATCCGCGGTGAAGAAGTTGTTTAATAGTGTTTCTCTTGTTCATATCTATACTTGTTTATAATTATCTGAATAACTCAAGCGCGAACTTCAACCCGACGCTTTGATACTTGAACTCCTCGAAGCCTAGGAAAAGCGCTATATGAAAAAGGTCGCTACCGATACCATACCCGAGCTCGCTGTAATTCGGCAATACGGGAGTCCATAGCTGGCTGAGGTAGAAACGTTCGGACACGAGGTATTTATGCGCCTTGGGATTGGGCTTGAGGAATCGCAATAGAATGAATGGGCTCTCGTACATGAGGTGCCCTTGAATATATTTGTCGGAGGCATTGCACCAATCCCCACCTAGATTATGAAAGATCCCGCCAAACCGGTCGCCCCAAGGCTCGGGGAAATAACGTTTGGCGAAATAGCTGAAATCGGCGAAGTACATGTTATGCTGGTTAAAAAAGAGTCCACCGCTTAGATTGTAACTCAGTCGTTCGGATAAGCCCAGCCGTACGGTCTGGTTCATGCCGGCCTCCATCCGCCAATAATTTCCCGTACAGCCGAGCAGGTCCGGTATGCTTCGTGCCAGCTCGATCCGGAAGGTCGGGTAATGGGAATGCAGGTACTCTTTCCGGTAACCGTCCATCCAGTAATATTGCCGGGGCGTGTAGGTAAGGCCGATAACCGGGGTGAACTCATTATGATCCTTAAGATCCAATCCGGTATCCTTGTTCTTTTTCATGGGCGTACGATGGTGGTATGCGAGTCCGGCCGAGAGCCGGAAGCCGTTCATCAGTTCTATCTGGTTCATCAGCTTGGCATAGTAGTGCTGGAAATACTTCAAGTTGAGATCTTCGAAACGGATTGGGGTATCTTTTAGGATCTCGTTGATCTGGTGGATCACTTCGGAGGAATAGCTTTGGTTGTCATTGGCTATCGTGAGGTTGAGGATGCCTTGACGCTCGGGGTGATACTCCCAGTCGGTTGTTAGCCGTAGGCGTAGCTCTTTCTCCTTGAATAGGAAACCGATCTCGGGGTGGAAGCGTAGCTGACGGTCATGCTCGAATGTCTTACTGATACGTGCTTCTTGCTTATAGGTGATCCCGTTGCTTCCGAAAGATAGCTGGAACGGGTTGAGAAGGCCGGAATACTTCACACGAGTACTCTTGTAATCCCTGTTGACCGTGCTGGTGAGCCGCTCGCCGAGTTGGAGGTAGCGAGTAGAGCGCTGCTGTCCGCTTCCGTCCTCACCACGTTCGTTCCGGTGGTGTACAAGGCTTTCTCGTCGGTAGTGAGCGGCTTGTCCCTCCGGCTGTTCCAATAAGCGCTGTCTTGGGTAAAGGAGAGTGTGTCGGAGGTGATCGTATAGTATTGGGTTTGATCAAGCGAGTATAATTTCCTGCTCTCATGGTCTTCCTCTACCCAAGAGATCGATTTATAGCGGAAAGCGGCGTGGATGTCGCTCTCTATCCGGTTGCCTAGGGCATGGTAGCAGACTTGCAGGTCAGCCTCTTCCGGGAGGATGAAATGCTTCTCGTCACGGTTGAAACGTATGCTTAGGTTGAACTCGGAGAAAGAGGAGTGCCCTTGTATCTCGATACGGTCGATGGTCCAGAGTTCGTCGGTTACGTACAGGTTTCCGGATAGTAGTTTCTGGCTCCATTGGCGAGGGGTGAAACGGATGTTATACACAGGGATGCCGGAGATCGTGTCTGTGCCTTCCTGCCGAAACGTGTAATATTTGAAAGCATCGGGCGAGAGTGGCATGATGATTCCCTTATTGTAGATCGTGGGGGAGTAGACGTTCAAGTTGACGAATGAGGCTATCTCCTTGTAATGTCTTCCGGCGGCGAGATGGCTGCTGTTGATGGCTACGATCTTGTTGCGATAATGGTTGGGAGCGTCGTAGCGGGTGAGGCCACTCATCTCGAAGAAGGCATCGCGGGGATGACGCTCTATCGGGAAGACCAGATAGGCGTATTGTAGCAGCTTGTTCTTCCGGGGAACGTGCGTACGGCCTTTCACGTAGGTCTCCGCTTCATAGCTCTCGAGGACGTGCTCGTAGATGGGGGCTTGATGGATTACCTGCCGCATGATGGAGTCGGCTCGTGTGACGAGTGTCTTCTCTTGTGCCCGCAGGTCTGAATGGACTAGCGGGCACAGAAGAAGTATGGATAGTAGAATAAGGTGTCCCGTCTCGATCCTCATCCTGTCAATGTATGGCGAAGGTTGGGCATACTAATGCGCAAAGATGGCAGCCGACACATTTTTGCTCGTCTATCACCGGTTTGCGCATAGAGGTGAAACGGATAGCTTGATGTCCACCGTCGTTACAGGAAACGAAACAGCGTCCGCAGCCGAGGCATAGGCTGTTATCTACTGTCGGGCGGTGTATCTGCGTACGTTCCAGTTTCTCGGGGGGTACGATGTTCGGTAAAGCGATACCTATGAGATCGGATAGGGTTTTATATCCGTTCTCTTGCATGAACAGTCGTAACCCTTCGCATAGATCGTCGATGATCCGGAAGCCGTATTGCATCACGGCGGTACATATCTGTAGGTTCGTGCAGCCTAGTAGCAGGAAATCGAGGGCATCCCGCCAAGTCTCTATACCGCCTATCCCGCTGATAGGCATCTTGCCGGCAGAAGGATCGCTCGCCAGCTCATGTATGAACCGGAGAGCGATAGGGCGCACGGCTTTCCCCGAATAGCCGGACACGCTGCTCAGTCCGCAGACAACGGGCCGGGCCGTAAGCGCTTTCTCATCGATACGGGTGATACATTTGATGGTGTTGATGGCGGCTATCCCGGTGGCTCCTCCTTCGTGGGCGGCGAGCGCCACGGGTGTCATCTGCCCGATATTCGGTGTCATCTTCGCTAGTATCGGCAGATGGGTACCCCGGCGTGTGGCGGCGGTGAACCGGCGTACCAGTTCCGGGCTTTGTCCTACGTCACTGCCCATCCCTTCTTGCGTCATTTGTGGGCAAGAGAAGTTGCACTCAATGATATCGGCCCCAGCCTGCATGGAATATTGGGCAAGTCGTGTCCACTCATCGTCTGTCCGTCCCATAATGGAGGAGATGATTAATTTGTCAGGATAGCGTTGCTTGAGGCGATAGAGAGTATCGAAATTCTCTTCGACAGAGGCTTCCGACAATTGTTCCATGTTCTTGAATCCGATGAAAGGCACACCATCCACCTCCATTTGGTCGAAGCGGGGGGATACCTCATGGCTCGGATAGAATGATATCGTCTTGAAGCAGATACCGGCCCAACCGGCTTCGAGGGCCCGGACGCACATCTCGTAATTATGGGCTACGGGCGAGGAGGCCAGTATAAAGGGGTTGGCGCAGCGGACACCACAAAAGTCGATCGCCAAGTCCGGAGACGAAGTGAGGGGAGAACTATCCGTCGGGTTTGGCATATCTTGTAATTGCCGTACGATCTGGGTGATGGATATCGCCCGGTCGGTTCGTCCGCGGAGGCAGGCCTTCTCGCAAGGATGCCCGTCGCAATCCTTGCAGGCTTCCATCCGGTAGGCCCGGAGGATAGCTCCCGCTAGGTTGTCCATTTTACAGGCCCGCAGCAAGCGGCCCGGATCTAGTCCGGGCTTGCATGCCTTCGTGCAGACAGGGTCATCGCACAGATAACAGCGATTCGATTCTTCCGTTAGGAGGCGTTTTCTCTGGAGGAGGTTTGTCTTCATGGCTTCTAACTGTATTATCTCACTACTTTCTGTACTTTCCGGTAACGTTCGGTCACGACCTCCACGGTGTACAGGTGTCCGGGCAGGCTGAAGATTGCTTTTCCGGATACCGCTTGCTGGTGACCAGCCAACGTGCCGTTCATGCTGTAGACGTTGACGGTGGCTCCCGGCAGGCAATCTACCGTAAGCATGCCGTCGAGGAAGCGGATAGACAGGGGCTCGTCGGTTGTTACCTCCTCATTGCCAGTGGCGCTCACGTCACCTCGTACATAGGTGATGTTGTTGATGTCCCACGCCAATACGAAGGGTTTGTCGCTGTTTACCATGAAGGGAAAGGTGTCGGTGCCGAAGCTGATCTTCCGTTCGAGTAGCTTGGGGTAGTACTGGTCACGGAGCGTGTTCGACTTCTCGGCAGTGAGCAGATAGAGGGTGGATGAGAAGGACTCGGCTGTCTCTTCCGGCCTGACGTGCTTGTCCGTGCGTCGTATCTTCGAATAGGATGCGCTGATACCCTGCGAGGTTGTCGCTGTGGTCTGGTCTGTCCATTCCCAAGAACTTTGGTTCTCTAGTTGGAAGAAGGGGAATTTCAAATCCATAAGGCTGATGGCACCTTTGGTCTGACTGTCGGAGATTGTGCCGCTGGTTTCCAGCGTCATGTCGATCCGTTCGGAGTTGAGGCTGAAGTTGACGGACTTGCTGACATTTGGCTCGCTGGCGGTCATGGTGAGGATCTCACGGGCCTCCCAGTCTCCAAGTTTGCTTGGATTGTCTATGCGGAAAGGCTCTAGGTCGAGAGGCACTTCTACTTGTTTGATACTCTGCCGTGTCATGTAAGTATAGCTGAATATGGGCATTCGTACACTCTGTCTCCGGGTGGGGGAGAGGTATTCTAGGTCGCAACGGGTCAGAATGGGTACAGAGTAGAGGGCGATGGCCCGGTAGTCTGCTGTGTCGTTTGCTTCGAAGGTAACGGTGATGGACTCGGACTGGCTTGTTACTTCCTCGTGTTGTTTCTGGAAGGAGTATCCGCCGCCGAATGCTGCCGTGAGTTTATCCGTATGCGGTCCGAAGGAGCATTTGAGGTCGCTTTTATAGAGTCGGCTCACGGAGTTGCTGGTGCCCGATCCCATGGTGAAGGCAAGGCTTGAGGCTACGCCGAGGTCGCCGAACCACTCGTTATTATCCACTACCGTTGGAGGTGGTCCTTCGATGATGCCGACGAGGCGCACGAGATTGCGTAGCTCGCTGTTGCCGAACAGGGCCTTCTCGTCGTTGAAGGAACTGCGTCTCTCTACGATCTCGTTGGAGCGGATGGAGGCGATGTAGGCGTGCTTGTACCAATGGTATGGAGTCTGGTTACCTCGCAGCAGGTAGATATATTGCTTGTAGTAGAGCCCTCCGCCGGGAGCTGTCTCGGTGGTAGGATCTGCCGCGGTGGCTACGACCGTGTAGCCGTAGGGCAGGTCGGTGTAGATGGGTGCGTCGGTGGCGAAGCTGTTGCTGCCGGGGTAGAATTTCTTTAGGAAGTGTTCGCCCGTTCCCTTGCCATCATAGGTACAGTAGCTGAAGATCAGGGGATTTGAGGAAGCTTTGTAGCCGCTGGTATTGTCGGCTGCGTAGCCTTCTATATCGGCTTGGATGAGCTTGAGCGAGAAGGTCTTCGAGCGTCCTATGTGTGATGCGCGTATTCTTCCCAGTTGGAGGGCCATGTGTTATCCTTGCCATACTCGCCGCTGTAGCTGAATGCCTCGAAGGTACCGCTCTTGAGTCGGCCTACGATGAGTTTCTCCACGTTCTTTTTCTCGGTGTCGTCGTAGCCGTACCACGAGGTGGCGTCCCAGTGGTCGTCGGGATCGTATTCCATTGATATGCCTGTTGAGCCTTTTAGCTCGATATTATCGTGTCCGGCGTTGCGCACGGTGCCGCACCAGTCCCAGCCGCTGTTCAGCTCGGGGTCGCCGTATTGGTAGACTTGCAGTTTCTTGTTGGTGCGGCGGTGTAGGATGACGCAGATCTTGTCACGGTAGATGGTGGCGGCGAAGTTGGCGTAAGTTTTCCCGTCATCGAGCATACGAGTTTTCTTGTATTCTCCCTTTTTCATATCCACCTCGCCGATCCATATCTGGCCATTGGTATTATTCTTCCAGAGCACGTAGAAGCGATTGCGGTATACGATGATCTCGGCATCTTGGTATACGCCGAAATCATTGAGAAAGATCATTTTCTTACCGGTGTCGCCAACGGTGGATTGTTCCATTGTCCGGGTCTCGCCGTTCACCTCGAAAGCGATGAGGCGTATGGATGAGGGGCCGTTATTATCTATGTAGACCCCGTAGAGCTTCCCTTGGTAGTATTGTGCGTCGGTGAAGCAGTAATAGGCACCTCCGTCTTTATCGATATTGTGGAATTCTTTCACCTTATACAGTTCGGGATGTTGGCTGATCTGTGCCTTGACGGTGGTGGTAGAGGCACAGATAAGCAAAAATATGGCGATCAGCCGTATCGCTTGTGCTTTGAGTGTCGTTCTCATGTATATATCTGTTTAAGAGGTTTAGAAACTGATATTGAATTGTAACTGTACGGACTGCCTCTTGCCGAAGCTTCCGTTTACTCCGAGCGAGATGTTGTCAGCGAGGAAATAGTTCACCCCGGCCAAAGCGTACAGCTTGTGACGGGCGTGGAAGGTCTCGTCGATACGAGCGGTATAGTCCTCGCCGGCATATGTCTTGGTGAACTCGTACCGGTCTTTCATCGTGTATCTTTGTAGAGGATGCCGGCGTAGGGCACGAAATTGCCCAGCGCGTTCCGGCTACTACGGGCACGGCCCACTCTAGGTAACGGCGGTTGAGGCTGAGGTCTCGCAAGGGGATGGTCTTGCCTTGGTAATACACCTCGGTGGTCATGTTATCGCTGTTGGCATAGCGCACGCCGGGTTGGGTAGACATGAAAAAGCGGTCGGTGAAGGCATGGCCGTAACCTAGCCCTCCGCTGTAGATGGGTATCATGTTCTTGCTGAAGATGGTACTGCTTAGGTCGTCATCATCTCGGAAAGTCTCCTCGTGGGTGAAGTTGGTGGTACCGATGCCTGCCCACAGGCTGAGATTGTCCCATACACGATAGGAGAGGCGCAGGGAAATACTGTTCATGATGAGTCGGTGACTTACCGAGTGATTGTCCTCGTCGATTTGTTCGGATGTCCAATTCTCCGGGTTTCCCATCTGCCCATCTTCATCCACGCCAAATGACGTGGTGGAGAGCCAAGGGGTACTGGTATCGTGACTTCCGTTGATCTGTAAGTTGAAACGTTTTTTCCCCGTAGGATATTTGTCTAAGGGGATCAATATATCCGCCTTGGCTTGATAGACAGTAAAAACGGATAAGAGTAGGAGTGTAAAATGTCTCATATCGCTATTTATTTAGTTGAATCATTTACGTTGTTATAATATAGGTTGGCGAAGTACTCGATGGGAGTGTTGCCCGTCACCTCCTTGAATTGGCGGTAGAAAGAGGTACGGGAGGTAAACCCAGCCGTCTTGTATAACTCCTGCGGCTCTTGTGTGAGGCACTTGGAAAATTCCCGTATGAGGTACTCTACCCGATAGATAGCCAGCCAGCGACTGAAGTTCATACCCGTCTGATTGTTCAAGGTAGAGGATAGCCGGGTACGGTTCGTGCAAGCGAGGTTGGCCAACTGGCACAAATTGAACTGTGGATCGAGATAAGGCTTCTTATCCTCCATGATTTGTAAGATGCGGGCATATAGCCTGCGTTCGATTAGGGATGGCTTTTGCTTTTCTTCCATATTGGTACTGTCTTAAGTAACCCGCATAAGAGGGACTTGCGAGGTCAAATATAGACAGTCCCATTTGGTAAATCAAGGGATGAGAAAAGATGCGAACGTATTGAAACTTGATCCGAACGATCTGGTACACCAAAGGCCGTAAAGCCCCTGCATCAAAGGCTAGACACGTACTTTAACAGATTATTTGCCGGTCTCTTTTCGTACGTTTCTGTATTGGTTGGGCGTAAGTCCGGTGACTTGCCGGAACTGCCGGAAGAAGGAGGTTCGGGAGGTGAAGCCTGATTCGGAGGCTAGTGCGGTGATGTCGCTGTCGGGACGTAGGGCGACGAGCGAAAGGAGGTGGTGTACCCTGTATTCAGCCAGCCAACGACTGAAGTTCATTCCCGTCTGCCTATTGAGGGTGGTGGATAGTTGTGTTCGGTTAGTACCCACTAGACGGGAGAGGGTCACAAGGTCGAGATTAGGATTTAAGAAAGGCTTTTGCTCTTTCATAACTGATAGGATTCGTTGATATAGGAGATTATCAGCTTTTGTTGTGACCTCGGTGTTTGCCTCTGAATGATCTGGTAACTTTATTTGTGGCCGGGAGATTAGCGGAAGCGGATCGTGTATTAGCAACCAAGCCGCATGATGGCTTATCAATAAATCGAATAACTGGCGTAGGCGACGGCGATGATTTCTCCACCAAAGGTATCCTCCGGTTAGGATAGCCATGAGCAAAATAATGACTCCGGTAAGGATATACTGGATGAGCCGTGCCTGTTCCGCTTCCGCCTTCTGACTTTTTAAGCGGGTGGATAATAGTTCGTTTTGCAGGCTTTCGCTGATCATCTTTCTGCGTATGTTCATTTGCTCTTGGGCATAATGGGATTGTAGGGAGTCTGCCCGGTTTGCCTGTTGGATGGCTTCCGATTGATTTCCGGTCGCATAATGGCATTCGGACAACATACGTGCCACACGCACCTTATATTCCTCGATATTGTCTTTGTTCCTCAAGAGAGGCGTGGCGACATTATTGAATGAGACTCTGTCTAATTCCTCCAATACGGATAGTGCCTCTTTGTTTTTTCCATGTTTCCGGAGAGAGACGGCGTATTCCATGAAGAGTTGATATTGCAGATAGCTGATCGTGTGTATTTGGTGTTTCGCCTGAAAGTGGCGGATATCGGTAATGCATCGTTGGGTCCATTCCTCCGCTTCGGCGGTCTTTCCCGTACGGCTTAATGCTATAGCTTTTACTAAGTGAGGAGAGCTTATCACTTTATATTTCAAGTTCACCAATGCTGAATCCGCATAGATGAGTGCTTGGGGATATAATCCACATTCAAGACAAGCGCTAGCCGCCGTGATATACCAGTTTTGAGGATTTATATATGCATATTTTCGTGCCTCGTTTATCCATCGCTCGCATTCTGCGGGTTGGCGTATCTGTGCGTGAAGAAATGCCATACGCAGGTGATTCATGAGAAGGTGCTTGTCTTTTATGCGGATGGCATAAGGTTTCATGCGGTCGAGTAGCATTCTCGCATGGGCCGTGTCCTGTAATCTGCAATAGCGGGTGTATATGATTTGGCGGGTTGCCAGCAAAAGCGAGTCATTCCCTATTTCTTGGGCATGGGTTTCTATCTCTTCGCATAGCTGGTCGTTCAAGGGACCGCTCAACAAAGAATAATCATTCAGTTGCGCTATTTGTTGATCCAATTGCTGCTTGGGTGGAAGAAGAGAGTGGGAGTCGCAGGCGTAAAGGACTGACAGTAGGAATATGTAAAGTATGCTTGTTTTCATGATGTCATAGTTTTATTTGTAATTCCAGACCGAAAAAAGGCTGGGTATTTTGTTGAAGGTAAGATCTCGTGCTGGCCGAATAGCGAGTGGGGCGTAAATCGGCGAGGTTGTTGGCAAAGAATGCCAGCGTGATGTGCTCTCCGAAAGCTTTGTTTACCCGAATATTCAGCATACCATATGGTTTATAAGAGTTTGGCAGGAATCGTTCCGGTGCGGTGGTGGAGAGTAAAGGCGCGAAGGCTGGATCCTCTTTCTGTGTCTCGGTGAACGAATGTATGATTCCGTCTGTTCCACACCAATATAGGGGCCATACATTCTCGCCAGTGCTACCGTTGTAGAGCGTACGATATTTATAGAGCCATATCATTTGCCACGTAAGGGTAGTGACCAGTCCGATTCTGGGGATGCGCGTGATGAAACGGAAGTTCGTGGAGATGATCTCCGAACGACTTTCATTTCCCGGTCCGCCTTGCTTGTCGTAAAAACCTACGTAGGGGTATTCTGTTTTATCTGTGTACTGGATCGGCCAGATCCCGTTAAGGGCCGTATTCTTTTCTCGTACATATAACCAGATCCCGTCTACGATTAGGGAGGTACGCAAGGGTGAGAAAGTCCCGAGGTCCGCTACCATCTCGATCCCATGTTTCTTCCTATGGAGTGTATTGACTGGTACAGATACCGGCGTGTAACTATATTTCTCTTGATAAGGGACAACCTTACCGTTCACCCATACCTGTCCATCTTTGTATTCAGGACGAAGTTGGGCGGTTGATAGATAATCATATTCCCGATAGCTGAACGGAATATATTGCGCCGAGGAGGAAAAGCCATCCGTTTGTTTCTCGAAAAAAGCGGTCATGTCTAGTCGGATGGCCGGAGTCTTCCCTATAAGGCCAACCTCTATCTTTCGATTTACGGTAGGTTTTAATTTCATATTTCGTTCCATTCCGGGGGCATGTGTCGTGAGAATACCAAGGGTGTTTCCACTTTCATTGCTATCATTATAATAGAAAGAGACCTTATCATTATAAATAGCTTCCGGGTAGAGTTTATCCAATGTCGGCATGAAACTGATCCATCCGACCCCGGCTTTTAAACTCAATGTATAGCCGGAGGGAGAGGAGCAGAGAGACCATAAGAGATTCAGGCGAGGTTCTGTCTGATAGATTAAGGCATAATCCCGGCTTTTCAATCCTTGATTTCTTAATCCGGCTTCTACATGGAGGTTGGGAGTCCGGTATGTGGCCTCAATGAAGCCACCGAACGTATGCAAGGACGGGATTTCCCGGAATGAGCGGGGACGGATAGATGTAGAAGGAGGCCTTTGCCGATCGAAATCCCTGCCTCGCCCTTCGTTACCCTCACTACGGTATGAGAATCCGGCGGCTAAGCTGATTTCACGTCTCTGCCGTAGCGGAAATGAGGTAGACGCCAGCATCTCGGTTTCTACATAAAAAGGTTGGCTTTCATTGACTAATGTGTACATGTAGTTTGAGGATAAAACACGGGCTTCCCATTCGCCGCTCTCTTTCTGGTCTGTATAAAGCTGGCTAGAGGCATTGTTGACCTGACTCTTTGTTTGTTTGCTTTTTTGAAGGGAACCGTCTATTCTCAGAGACAGCTTCTTGAGCCAACGTCGGTCGGGTTGCCATTCCCCTTGTATGGAAAATCGCTGATCCAATCGTTGTCTTTGTGTATGATTCTGCTCGTTGACGAATTGCTTTTCCTTTCCTATGCGAGAGGTGTAAGTAAGGCTTAATTCTAGTTTTTTCCCTGCGGGCAACCAATGGTAAAGGTTTGCCAAGCGTATGCCGCCGGTATGGAAATCGCCTTGGCTGGTATAGTCCGCTAACAGGTTGAGCGTATGGCCTTGTGGGGAGATACAGAAGCCTTTTCCAAGCATATATTGTTTCAGTTTCGGATTGTAACGTATGCTGGTGGAGAGAGGCATTCTACCTTGATGAGTCTTGAGTAATAATACGCTATTTGTTAAGTTTCCGTACCGGGCAGAAGGTATTCCCCGGATGATTTCCGCCTCTTTCACTTGGTTGAGAGATAGAAAACGGGCATCATATCCTTCGTAAGGCTCGTTGATGCCGGTGTTGAAATGAAGAGGAGAGCCGTCTACCCATATTTGGGCACCCATAGCTGCGTTCTTATGAAATTGGTTTACCCCGTTCTTTAAAGAAACCTCTCGCACTGAGAAATATTGTGCGTCTGTCACCCCAGAATTATTGGTGAGACCTCCCGGTAATAATTGTGTCAGATCAGAGATCGTGATCGGTTGCGTATGTTCCAACGTTGACGCTGGAAGCAAGGAAACCGTACCCGGAGTCTTAGACTCTATGGCTGTTACCAAAATGTTGGGTAAATAGAAGGACAGAGTATCCGGTTGCTTTTGCCCGTGAAGGTAATTGCCCGGATGAAGTGATGACAATAAGAGAAATATCGTCACGATCTTTATTGGTGTTTTGTACAAAGTTGAGTAACGCATAGTATTAAGACCTATTATAGCCAGATGACAATACTGAGATTTCCGCCCCCTCCGAGGGGCGATTGAGGACTTGTCGTTTGTTCGAGACTACCTATTAAACGAAATCCCGCTGATAAGGCGGAATGAATGGGATGCCGATATTCCATTTCCGCACCGATACCCAGACGGGTTGCCGTGCGAGCAATAAAATCCTCGTTCACTTTTTGCATGTTCTGCTCTAGCTTGATTTCTGCAGAGCCATTCTCATCCTTCTGCGTTTCCTTCTCCCATTTGATCTCGGTGCCATAGCCCGACACGATATACACGGACGGGCGGATACTTAGCTTGTTTTCTTTAGGTAGGCGGATTTGTCGAAGAAACGCGATCTCTCCGTGGAAGAGCCCTGTATATTGTTTGACCGTAAAAGGATATATGTAGAAATCATTTTCCAAACGATTCCATCCGACAGTCATTTGCCATGTGGATACCTTTTCGCCCGAAGTATCATTCTTTGTCGCCTCGTAACTTAGTTGGGTAGATAACATCCGTTGCCTTGCTAGGCGATAGGTGGCGAATGTAGTCCATATGGCAGACGAGCTTGTGGTGGGATTCCGTTGTAATATGCGGTTGGCCGTAGTTTGGTTGAATCGGGCTGTGGGCGACCAGATATGCGTCCACGATTTATTCGTTCGGGTAAAACGACCTTGGTAACTGATTTGATGCAGCCGTTCTTCCCAGCCTCTCAAGTTGCCGGAGTTATTTGGATTGTCCGCTAATTGCTGGGTCTCGTAGAAGAGATCATGGAAAAGACTCCAATGCTCTTTTAGGGTTTCCGTTTGCAAGGAAACACCTAGGCGTTTTCCTTGGCTGCGAAACAGGAAACTTCCCGATAATTCTTGCATCGGAAGCCAATACCCCAGAGGAAATGTATAAAGTTTATCTTTACTATCCGTATCATACGTTAATTCCTCTGTTCGATGGGTATAATGGATCGAGGCTCCAAAACGTCTGCGTACTTGTTCGTAAACGACACCTCCTGATATCCGGATTAAGTGTGCCATCCCATGGTAGATATGGTAAGAGGAGCGATCTTCGTTGCTTGTAGCTGTATAGTCTCCATCTATCCCGACCTTGATTTTCGGGGATAAGACGTAAGCCGCTTGTCCGTAGATCCTGTATTTCTCGATGCGTTGTGGCTCTCCCAAGGAATCGCCGGCCGTAATCAGATAGTCCGGTTGCGATAATAAATTCCATTTTCTCCCTTCCAGTAGGCTTTGCGACCAATCGATACCACCCGCCAGCCAAAGCAGACCCAGCTTTCGGTTACCGGATACATAAGCCCTATAGGTCTGTGTTTGATCCGGCTGGTCGCTGGCAGGTAAGGCGGCTTGATGGATCAAATAACTTAAACCAGCTTCCATAGCGCTGTCCTTAGGCACATAGCTGATGCTGACAGGATTGGCGGATAAAGCCCATGCGCTCTCTTGTTGAGCCCATGACCGTGAGGCATAGACAGATAGTGATATCATATATAGAATGATAGTGATCTTCATAGAGGCTTACCGTTTTAAGGAAGGTGGACTTTTCTCGAAATCCTCGGCGGTGTTATTGGAATCTTTCCAGCGGAAGCGTTTCCCCTCTTGCTCATATTTCCGACGCATTGCCAGGCCGGAGCCGCCGGACGTGGCTATACCCGGACTCACATCCATAGAAGATGGGATACGTGTGTAAGCTACCGTAGAGGTTGAAGAGACGAAATTTGCGATATCCAGCACCCAATCAGCGGGTATATGGAGGTATTTTAGCGTATTGAAACTCTCAGGTTCTTTTTGGATGTGATCCGGATTGGCGATCCATTCTCTTAAGTCCGTTTTGGGACGGAACAAGAGGATCGTCGGGCCGTTCATGGAAAACAGATAGGAGAAACCAGTGCCACGCCATACCAAGTTTAGAGGTTTTACACCGGCGGAGATTTGGCTTCCGGTCAAGATAGGATCCCAAAAAGCCCATTCCACGCTGGATAAATCGAGCGAGGCCGGAACTCCCACTTCGCTATTGGTATGGTTTATGGCGTTAATCGCTATCGTTTGTCGCTCCCCCGGTTGAATGGGATATTCGGTTCCCGTTCCCGGAAACTCCCAGCACATCATGAATAAAGGTATTTCTTTCATATCGGTATGGAGCATCCATCCGGAAGGCTTTGTCACGCTTACGGGTCCTGCTTGTGCGATACATAGGCCATCTAGGAAAATCAAGTCATCGGAGTTATTGACCAACGTGAGGTATTGATCTTTGTTATAGACATTTTTCCCGTCAGGCCAGAGACAACCGCTGAAATAAATCTCGCTAATCAGTAGACGGCCTCGTTCGGACACTTCCAAAGGTATTTCCACGGATCGTTCTTCTCCATTGGCCTCGAACTGGATATTGGAGAGGCTACCACTCAATATATAATCCCTGTTGCCAGTCGTGGTTTCCTGATTTGCGGAGATTGCGCATATGCCAGCGGTTAGTTCAAATAGAGCTAGTCCATTTGTGTCGGTGGTCGTGGTGTAGACACAGCCTATACTTTGATTGATTAGTGTGACCGGGATATTCGCCAAGGAGATATCTGCGTATCCGGAAGGTTTCTTCAATTGGATATGGATACTCCCCGTTTTGAAATACTCATTCTCGCATCCTGCCAGAAAACACAGACAGAGCAGGTGGGTGAGGAGAGAAAGATGTTTGTCTATCATGAATATGGGGCATTGTGCTTAATAACTGTAGACAAATATATGTGATTTTTTTATATTTCCATTTAGGAGCTAAAAACATTAACATGTGTTCTTCTTATTTCGGTAGCTTCAGCACGAACCGGATCAAGGCCACGAACACCTTCCCGTACCGGTCCAGCTTGATTTGCCCCACGCCCCGGATGTCGCTGAACTGGTCCAAGGTGACCGGTTTCTTCTCCACCATGTCTTCCAAGGAATCGTCGGAGAAGATGATATAAGCCGGCGTATGCTCTCGCTCGGCGATTTGCTTGCGAAGCTGTCGGAGGGAGTCCAGCAAGGTCTCGTCCGTGGAGGCGGACCGGATCGGCCGGATCGGCTGGGCCTTGAAGGAGGATTTCCGCTCGCCTCTCCGGACGGGGCGTGTCAGCTCATCCGGTTCCCGATAGATGACGAGCTGGGCCTTTTGCTCCCCGTACAGGACACGCCTGCCTAACGGGGTCATCCGCAAGACACGCTCGGCGGCGTAGTCGATCTCCATGTACCCGAGTTGGATCATCTGGTAAATGTACTCCTTCCATTCCTTATAAGAGAGGTCCCGTCCGGCGCCGTACGTCTTTAGCTTATCGTATCCTCTCTCCAAGAGTTCCGCCCGACCGGAGGCACGTAATATGTCGATCAGCATTTGCATGCCTACATGCTCGCCGGTCCGGATGACGGCGCTCAGCGCTTTTTGTATCAAGACACTGCCATCGAAGCGTTGCGGAGGGTTCTTGCACACGTCGCAGTTGCCGCAATCATGGTCCGCTTCCTCGCCGAAGTAACTGAGCAGGACACGGCGGCGGCACATGTCGGACTCGCAATACCGTCTCATCCGGTTTAGCTTCTCCAAGTTCACTTCGCTTTGGCCACTCTCCTCGGCGAAACGGCGAAGTACGATCAAGTCGCTCAAGGAATAGAACAGGAGGGTATCGCTTTTCATCCCGTCCCTTCCGGCACGGCCGATCTCTTGGTAGTAATTCTCGATACTCCCCGGCATGCTGTAATGCACGACCCAGCGGACATTGCTCTTGTCGATACCCATCCCGAAAGCTACCGTGGCACACACCACGTCCACCCGGTCGTTGATGAAGTCGTTCTGGGCCTGTTCCCGTTGGGCGGGCAGGAGGCCGGCGTGGTAGGCGATCGCCTTGATATTATACATCGCCAACTCATCGGCCAGCTCGGTCGTATCGTTGCGGCGCATGCAATAGATGATACCGCTCTGCTCCCGGTGCCCTCGGATGAAATGGACGATGGCGGCGATCTTTTCTTTCTTGTTAAGCCCCCGGCGTACCGTGAGGGAGATGTTCGGGCGGTCGAATGACGATATGAACGTCTGGGGCGTGCGAAGTCGTAACTGCTCTAGGATATCCTTCCGGGTGATTTTTCGGCGGTAGCGGTCAGGGCCACGACCGGGACTTTTGGGAAACGTTCCTTCAAGATCGCCAGTTGCGTGTATTCCGGACGGAAGTCATGTCCCCAATGCGATACGCAATGCGCCTCGTCGATAGCGATGAGCGAGATGTCCAGCCGGGGCAGGAACCAGTCCGCCTCCATCTTGATCCGTTCCGGGGAGATATACAATAATTTGATCTTGCCCTGCACGCAAAGTTGCTTCACCTGTTGTTGCTCCTCTTCCGGCATCATACTGTTCAACGCCGCCGCCGGGATGCCGTTGGCGATCAACCCCTCTACTTGATCCTTCATCAAGGCGATCAAGGGGGACACCACCAAAGCCGTACCCGGCAGATAGATAGCCGGTAGCTGGAAACAGATCGACTTGCCTCCACCCGTGGGCATCAGCACCAACGAGTCCTCTTTCTGTAAGATACGCTGTATGATGTCCGCCTGCAAGGGACGGAAGGAGGTATATCCGAAGAACTTCTTCAGTAGTAGTAATAATTCTTTCATATCGCTTTACGGGCATAAAAAGCGCAAAGATAGTTTATATCATAAAGTTTTTACTACCTTTGCCCGCATTATTTACATAACGAGCCGTGATGGCTCACCCTATTTTAGAATGACATTTGAAGATTTAGATTTGATAGAGCCGATATGTAAGGCTCTCGTGCAAGAAGGTTATACGACTCCAACACCTATACAATCAGAAGCGATTCCCATCGTTTCGCAAGGTTATGATTTATTGGGTTGCGCCCAGACAGGAACCGGTAAGACGGCGGCGTTCTCCATCCCGATTATCCAGCGGTTATATCTCCAGAAGAAGAAAGGTTACAAACGGGGTATCAAGGCATTGATCCTTACGCCTACCCGTGAGCTTGCCATCCAGATCGGAGAGAGCTTTGCCGCTTACGGCCGTTTCGCCGGATTACGCCATACGGTGATATTCGGCGGGGTGGGACAGAAGCCCCAGACGGAAGCCTTGGAAAGAGGCATCGATATATTAATCGCTACGCCGGGACGTCTGCTGGACTTGATCGGACAAGGATTCATCCACTTGGATACCTTGGAGTATTTCGTCTTAGACGAGGCGGACCGTATGTTGGACATGGGCTTTATCCATGACATCAAGCGTATTTTACCGCTATTGCCCAAGAAACGCCAGTCCTTGTTCTTCTCCGCTACCATGCCCCCTGAGATCGAGCGCTTGGCAGGTACGATCTTGAGCGAGCCGCAAAAGGTGGAAGTAACCCCGGCCTCATCGACCGTGGATGCGATCGACCAATCCGTTTATTTCGTCGAGAAGGCCGAGAAGATCAACTTGCTGAAAAGCTTGTTGGAGAACCCGGAACTGGAATCCGTATTGATCTTTACCCGTACGAAACACGGGGCGGACAAGGTGGCCCGTGTCTTGTCGAAAGCGGAGATAGGGGCGGAGGCGATCCATGGCAACAAGAGCCAGACCGCCCGCCAGCGTGCCTTGACGAATTTCAAGGATCATACGACCCGTGTGCTGATCGCTACGGATATCGCCGCCCGTGGAATCGACGTGGATCATCTGACGCACGTCATTAACTATGAGCTTCCTAACGTACCCGAGACTTATGTACATCGGATCGGGCGTACGGGTCGTGCGGGCCGTGAAGGTGTGGCTTTCTCTTTCTGCGACGCCGAGGAGGTACCTTTGTTGAAAGATATCCAGAAACTGATCGGTAAGGAAGTCCCCGTAGCCGGTGGCCATATGTATGAGACCAAGGAGGTGAAAGCCGCCGTAGCCGAGAAGAAAGAAGCGATCAAGCAAGAGTCGAAACGCCGTAATATGTTCGGAAGCAAACGTGACGGCAGTTACTGGCGTAACAAGAAGCGTGCCGCCAATTCCTCTAAGTAATCTAAGTTATTGTATTGCAACGACGTATAGTGCCAGTCCTTTCCATAGCATTGGCACAGTCGTGCCACGCCGGTGGCATAGCCGTGCCACAACGATGGCAAGGGCGTGCCATAAGGATGGCACAGCTATGCCACCCGGTTCGTCACCTAAGTATCCAAACAGTCCGCTTTAGCGAGCTGTTTGGCGCTATTACCCTATACTTTCTTTTAAAATGAGGTAATCTTTGGAATATTTCATTATTTTTGTGATTCAATTGTGAGTGAAACTTAAGGGTTGACGTTTGTGCTGATTGTAAAGGAGGACATAATATCTCGGATCAATAATGGCGATGCCAAAGCATTTGAACAATTATATACGACCTTCTACGTGTACTTGTGCGCCGTAGCGACTAAATATGTCTATAATTCGGAGGCGGCACGTGAGATTGTTAATGATGTTTTTATGAATGTATGGAATCACCATTCGGCGTTAATACATCCGGTAAACGCTTATTTAATTCGCTCGGTACGTAATTATTGCCTGAATTATTTAAGAGATAAACGCCAGCAAGAAGTCCCTTTATCAGATGTACAAGAAAACTTATTGTCGATACAAGAGTTGCAGATAGACGCCGATCCCCATCCGTTGGCTTATCTGGAGAATAAGGAATTCGAGGAGAAAATCTATCGTGCCGTGGATTCCTTGCCCGCTAAATGCCGGGATATCTTCGTGCAATATCTTTACCATAACAAGACCTATGAGGAAATAGCGATAACAAATCATATCAGTTCCAGTACGGTACGAGTACAGATCAAGATCGGTTTGGCGAAGTTGCGTGAACTTTTAGGCGATCTTTACCCTCTTTTCTTACTTATATTTAATTTTTTCGAAAAATAATTGGAATCTCCTTAAACGGAATCTCTAAAACATGTGTATATAATAGAAACCGGGTTGAAAACCGGCTCCTTTGTTAATATCATGGAAATAGAGAATAAACACATAGAAGATTTAATTTATAGCTACCTCATGGGAGATATATCCGAGGAGGGGCGAAATGAATTACTACAATGGTTGGAAACGGATGACGCTCATAAACAGTGCCTTTCCGAGATGGCGGATTGTTGGGCGACGGCGCATGTACCTTTGTTTGCCTCTGATATGAAAGCCGATTTCCAAAAACATTTCGGGACACTTATCGATCCCGCTATTCCTTCTGAAAAGAATCATTGGCTAAATTTTCGGTTTTTAGGAAAAGTGGCCGCCGCTGCCTTGATCGTGGTATCGGTGGGGACTGCCTCTTATTATATAGGTACGAGACATAATCAGCCGAAATCTGCCGCCTTGGCTTATTTTGAGACGACAACTCCTATGGGAGCCCAAACGAAAGTCGTTTTGCCGGATCAATCCGTGGTTTGGGTCAACGCAGGTTCCACGTTGAGATATGGCAGTGATTTCAATACGAACGGACGTAGCGTTCAGTTGGATGGTGAGGCTTACTTCGAGATTGCCCGGGATTCCCTTAAGCCTTTTATCGTAAAATCAAAGAGGTTGGATATCAAGGTTCTAGGAACTAGCTTTAACGTAAAGGCTTACGGAATGGATGAAACGACCGATGTCACTCTGGTGTCGGGAAAAGTAAACGTGAGCTTGCGGGATGAGGTTGCCCATGCGGGCGATGTGACCTTGACTCCAAACCGGAAACTAAGCTTTAATAAGCAGACCAATAAGGTAAGAGTCAGTGAGGTGGATGCCAAGGATGCTCTCTCTTGGATGGACGGTAGCCTGAAATTCTCCGAGCAACCTTTCATGAGTATCGCCAAGGATTTGGAACGTAAGTTCAACGTACGTATTCGCGTCGAGAGCGATCCTTTGAGAAAGGAAATCTTCTCCGGTAGCTTTACGAAAGATTATTCGTTGGATAAGATCCTTCGTGAGGTGGACGTGGATCACAAATATGTGTGGACTCGTTCGGGAGATGAGATTATTATAAAAGATAAATAAAAATACAAACCTTAATCCTAAGGTGTAAGTGTGGAAAATAGTATAAACGAGAAAATTATTTATTAAATCTAACTTTAATGGAAATGAACTATTTCAAGAAGACCGGAAAGATGATGGTAGCCGCATGTATGCTTGCGGGACTGCCGTTTATTCCCGGTACGGTTTCAGCGTCCGAACTTCAGACACAAATGATGTCTGTTCAAATGGAAAGTACGACATTAAAAGAACTTTTCGATTTGATCGAGGAAAAATTTAATTACACGTTCCTTATCCGTAACAATGACATCAATCTGAATGAGCGTATCTCAATCGACATGTCGAACCGTTCGGTCGAGGAGATTTTGACGACGGCGCTGAAAAATCAGCATGCTGATTTTGTTGTAAACAACAATAGGATTGTTGTTTACAAGTCATCTTCTAATCCAAATGAATTGAGAAACACGGAGAGAATGGTGGCGCAGCAGACGATTACGATTTCAGGTACCATTGTTGACGCGGTGACGGGTGAGCCGGTAATCGGCGCGAACGTGCTTGTGAAAGGCACTACGAACGGTACCAGTACCGATTTCGATGGAAAGTTTAGTTTGGAAGCTCCGGCCGGAGCTACTTTAGTGGTTTCTTACATCGGTTATGTGAACCATGAGGTTAAGGCGACTAGCGCTCCGATGACTATCCGTATCAAGGAAGACACTCAGAACCTTGAGGAGGTGGTTGTTGTTGGTTACGGTGTGCAAAAAAAGGAAAGCTTGACGGGTGCCATGCAGGTGGTGAGCAACGAGAAATTGTTGGATGCCACTAGCCCTACGGTCGAGAACTTATTGTCTGGTAAGGCTCCGGGCGTACAGGTTACTTCGGGTGGTGGTCAGCCGGGCGCTGCCGGTAAGGTGGTGATCCGTGGTAAGTCTACGGTAAACGGTAGCACGGACCCTCTTTGGATCGTGGATGGCGTAATCGTCGGTACGGATGCGGGTAGCTTGAACCCGGCTGATATCGAGTCTATGTCTATCTTGAAGGATGCCGCTTCAACCGCTATCTATGGTTCTCAAGGAGCGAACGGCGTTATCGTGGTGACTACGAAGAAAGGTAAGATCGGAAAAGCTACGATCAACGCTTCCGTAAAGATGGGTGTGAACCAGTTGCACCGTGGAAACATGAATATGATGAACGGCGAGGAATTATATGATTATTATAAATCTTTCGCTAATCAAGACGCCCTTCCGAGTTATTTTACGGAGGATTTGCGCAACCGTAACTTCGACTGGTGGAAAGAGGGTACGCATCTGGGCTTCGCTCAAGACTATAACGTATCTGTTTCCGGTGGCTCAGAGAAGATCAAGACGTATACATCCGTTGGTTACTATAATGAGGATGGTGCCGTGAAAGGATATGACTACAAGCGTTATAACTTACGTTTCAATGTGGATTACCAAGCGACGGATTGGTTGACTATCAAACCTAAAGTATGGGCTACCCGTAGCGACGTGATGGACCAGCAGCAAGATCTAGGCGCTATCATGTACGTTAATTTCCCTTGGGACTCCCCGTATGACGAGAATGGCGACTTGATCCAGCAATACAGGCCGACCGATTGGGTGAATAGCGATGCTACAAATTACTTGTATGACCTGCAATGGAATTATGAGAAGAAAACTTCCTATGAGTTTATGGGAAACTTTGACTTCGATATCAAGTTTACCGATTGGTTGACTTTTGCGTCCGTGAATAGCTATAAATATAATAACATTCTTTTCAAAGGCTATAACGATCCTCGCTCTAAGGCAGGAGAGGCCGACAATGGATTGTTGCAAGATAAGACCACTACTTCTTATCGGGTATATAGCAACCAATTGCTTCGTTTTAATAAGGTGTTCGATAAACATTCCATCAATGCGATATTGGCTTATGAGTGGAACTCTTATACCCGGGAAATCAAGGATCAGACAGCGGCTAGTTTCGCTCCGGGTTTCTCTGTGGCAGATGTAGCGACAACTCCTAAGACAATAAAAGGATCGCAAGAGGAATGGGCTGTACAATCCTATTTGTTCAATGCCAATTATGCGTATGACAATCGTTATTTATTGTCTTTCTCTTTCCGCCGAGATGGTGCCTCAAACTTTGGTGAGGATGCTAAATATGGTAATTTCTTCTCTGTTAGTGGTGGTTGGAATATCCATCAGGAGGAATTTTTCAAGGCAAAGGATTGGGTACAGCAATTGAAGTTGCGCGCTAGCTATGGTTCTGTAGGTAATCGTCCTACTGAGCTGTATTCGCAGTATACTTTGTATGCTATGTCTACGGGATACAACGGTGATCCGGGTGCGGTAATTGCTCAAAAAGAAAATAAGAACTTGACATGGGAGAAAACCTATACGGCGGGTGTAGGTATCGACGCTATCTTGTTCGATCGTCTGACTATTAATTTGGATTATTACAATAAGAAAACAACCGATTTGCTTTATAAAGTGCCTCTGCCCGGTGTGACAGGTATCACGGGTATATATCGTAACGTTGGTTCTGTTAAGAATAATGGTTTCGAGGTTTCATTAGGTGTGGACATCTTGAAAGGTGGTGATTGGAATTGGAGCGTTGCCGCAAACTTGGGCTTGAACCGTAATAAGATCACTGAATTATATGGTGGTAAGAGCGAGATTATTACTGCCAACGCAGGAACAAGCTATTACATCTATATGGATAAGATCTTGACTCCGGGTCAGGATGTGGATACTTGGTACGGAACTGAATGGGCTGGCGTAGATCCGCAAACAGGAGCTCCGTTGTGGTATACAACAAATGAGGAAGGAGAACGCGTAACAACTTCTGATTATAGCGAGGCTTCCAAGCACCAGACTATATTAGGAAAATTAAGCCCTGACTTCTACGGTGGTTTCTCTACAAATTTATCTTGGAAGAATATCGATTTATCCGCAGTCTTCGGTTATTCGGTTGGAGGTGAGATTTACAATTATGACCGTTCTATGTATGATAGTGATGGTGCTTATGTAAACTATAATCAAATGAATTTAAGGGATGATTGGAATCGTTGGGAAAAACCGGGCGATATCGCTACCCATCCAAAAGCTGAATATGGTAATAAGAGCCAATCCAGCAAGGGATCTTCTCGTTACTTGGAGGATGCGAGCTATTTACGTTTGCGTAGCTTGACATTAGGCTATACGTTACCTTGGAAGATCCAATATGTAGACAATGTCCGTCTTTCTTTCTCGGGTGAGAACTTGTTTGTTCTTTCGGGTTTCTCTGGAGTGGATCCGGAACTTCCCGCTGAGGTAGGAAGCCAATACAAGGCTGGTTCGGTTGGTGTGGCCATTTCTCCGTACCCACAAGCCCGTAAATTTATGTTTGGTTTAAATGTTACATTTTAATTAAAGGAATAAGAATGAAAAAAATAGCTATAGTGGCTCTTGCGGCAGCGGCCACATTTATAACAAGCTGTGATATCGAACGTATGCCTTATGATAAGTATACGGAGGACAAGATCATGGAAGATAAGGATGCTGCGGTTGATGTCTTATTAAACGGTTGCTACGCTAAATTGAAAACTGCATCTGAGCATTTACACTATTGTGGAGAGTTCCCCGGGGATAACGTTTGCAAGGATAAGCCGACCACAAATCCATTCGGTACTTACTTTACTTATCAGCATACCGTTAATAATGGTGGGCTTTCTACGGTTTGGAACAGTGCTTATAATATCATCTCGCAGACAAGTTCTTTAATGAAGATGATCAATGAGGGTGAATCTCCAGAGTTGAACCAAAAGTTGGGTGAGGCCTATTATATGCGTGGCATGATGTATTTTTATCTGTGTCGTGTGTTTGGCCGTCCTTATTATCAAGAACCGGAGAAGAATCTGGGTGTACCTATTGTGAATGGTATGCCTGAGGATATGGATAACCTGGATCTTCCGGATCGTTCTTCCGTGAAAGATACGTATGAGCAAGTTCTGTCTGACTTGAAAAAGGCAGAAGAGTTGATGTCTGATTTTAAGTCGCCCGCCTATGCCTCAAAGTATGCGGCTCAAGCCTTGTTGGCCAAGGTTTATATGTATATGAGTGGTACTTTTGAGAATCCGAATAAGGAATACGCTCAATTATCTTATAATTATGCGAATGAGGTAATCGAGAGTAATCAATTCTCCTTATTGAGTCGTTCGACATTTATGACATATAATGAGCTTGCTCCGGATGCGGCTTCTCAAACGGAGACTATTTTTGCCGTGAAATTCATTGCTTCGGATTGGGATGATTGGGGTAGCCCGTTAGGTAGTATGTATGCGGAGATTGATGGTCAAGGCTGGGGTGAGGTATACGCTAGCGCTAAATACATGGATTTGCTGCATGAGACAGGTAAAAATACGGATGCCCGCGAGGCTTTTATCCATCCACAATATAAGAAGAATGATGCGGGAGATCAAATTCCGGCTTTCCGTTTCGTTGCTAACTTATATGCGGACGGCAAGATTTCCGGTTATGTATATCGTCAGGGTGAGACAAAGGAAGTAGGTGGTAAGTTAATCGCTACCGTGGATGATGAAGAGTACACATTAACTCCCGTAGATGTGGATAATAAACGTTATTCTATTAGTTATAAGGGAAAAACTTATGTCGGTGATTATGATTACCTGATGTTAGAAAGCCAAGGTAATCCGAAATTCTATAGTTATAAATGCTCTAAGCAAGAAGGTTATCCCCACCTTTATTCACCGGTTATCTCTCGCTTAGGTGAGCTATACTTGATTCGTGCCGAGGCTAGCGCTAAATTAGGAAACTATACAAAAGCATTAGCCGATTTGAATACCGTTCGTACCCGTTCCTTACCTAACGCCGGATATAAATCTTTGGATGCGACAAACGCTCATGAGCTTATCATGAAAGAACGTCAGTTGGAATTAGCTTACGAGGCTGACCGTGGTTTTGATGTATATCGTGTAGGCGATACGATGAAACGTCATTACCCGGGATTCCATGACGGCGTGCCTGAATATCCTGCTACCAGCCCGTTGGCTATCCAGTATATTCCGCAGTCTGAGATTAACGCTTATCCGGGTACATTAACTCAGAATCCGTAATAAGCGATGAATAAGTATTGTATAATGAGTGTGTTGGCAGGGTTTTCCTTGCCAACAACTTTAATAGCTCAATCATCTCCCCGGCAACCTAACGTGGTGATCATCGTAGCCGATGATCTCGGGTATGGTGATTTAAGCTGTTACGGGGCTCATCGCATACAGACTCCGGGAATGGATCGTATCGCAAATGAAGGCATACGCTTTACGCAAGGTTATTGTACGGCGGCTACTTCTACCCCCAGCCGGTATTCCTTGCTTACCGGATTATATCCTTGGACAAATAGGGAAGCCAAAATACTTCCCGGCAATGCGGCTCTGATTATCAATACTCAACAGGTTACCTTGCCGAAGGTGATGAAGCAAGCGGGCTATGTCACCGGCTCGGTCGGCAAATGGCATCTGGGATTAGGTGACGGGGCGGTAGACTGGAACAAGCTGGTTTATCCCGGAGCGAAAGAGATCGGTTACGACTATTCTTTTATCCAAGCCGCTACCAATGACCGGGTTCCCTGTATCTTTATCGAGAATGGGAGAGGTGTAAACCTCGATCCGAACGATCCTCTCTATGTCAGTTATAAGGAGAATTTCCCCGGGGAACCGACTGGGAAGGATAATCCTGAATTACTGAGAATGCTCCCGAGTGTCGGGCATGCCGGCGCTATCGTAAACGGTGTACCTCGAATTGGTTTCCAGAAAGGAGGCAAGACCGCCCAATGGAAAGATGAGGATATGGCAGAGTTGTTCCTTGAGAAGGCGAAAGGTTTTATGAAAAAGAATAAGGATAAACCTTTCTTCCTGTACTATGGCTTGCATCAACCGCATGTACCTCGTGTACCGAACGAGAGATTCGCGGGTAAGTCGGGGATGGGACCTCGTGGAGATGTTATCTTGGAAGCGGATTGGTGCGTGACCGAATTCTTGAAGGAAATGGATAAGTTGGGGCTAACGGAAAATACATTAGTTATTTTCACTAGCGATAACGGACCGGTTCTGGATGACGGTTATCAAGATCAAGCCGTGGAATTGGTAGGGGATCATAAGATGGCCGGACCGCTTCGTGGAGGAAAGACGAGTTTGTATGATGGTGGGACCTGTATCCCGTTCATGCTTCGTTGGCCTGCGGAAGTTAAGCCGGGCGCTGTGTCGGATGCCTTGGTTTGCCAGATGGATTTGTTAGCCTCGCTGTCGGCGTTGATCGGACAGACCTATTCTGATAAGGTAGATAGCCAAAACACCTTGCCTGTCTTTCTAGGAAAAGGTGGTAATGGGCGAAAGGAACTTGTCTTGGAAGGTTATTTCAATTATGCGCTACGTGATGGTGATTGGGTCATGGTCCCACCATATCCGGATACCTATGGCGACGCGGAGGAGGCTGCCTTTGCCGGAAATAGTAACTGTTATCAATTATATAATGTAAAGGAAGACATCGGTCAGCAAGTTAATTTGGCGGAAAAAGAACCTAAAAGACTTCGACAGATGATGATGACCTTCGAGAGGCTAAAAAGGGAAACCGGAAAGATAACGAACTTTTAGTCTTGGACTCTTTATTTTTCAAAATACTCAATAACGTTTTGATTGAGAAAATATTTTTTTAATTTTGTATCCTCAAAACACAAACTAATTTATAAAATATATGGAAAACACTCGTCGTTCATTCCTTAAGAAAGTATCTGCCGCCGGTATTGGTGCCGCAGGCTTGGCAATGGCCGGAAACGCCGGAGCTACAACAACCGCCGCTGAACCCCAAAAGAAAAAAACAGCCGGCAAAGATGATGGTAAATTACGTTTCGGTTTCATCGGAACGGGTTCTAGATGCCATGAGCATATTAATAATGTATTGGCGATCCCCGGTAATAAGATCGTAGCGATTTGCGATATCCAACAGGGGCCGATCGATAGAACCTTGAAACATATCGCTAAATTTAATGTGCCCGCTCCGAAGGTTTATAAGGGAGGTGAGCGTGAATTTGAGAAAATGTTGAACAACGAGGAATTTGATTGCGTGATTATCGCTAGTCCTTGGGAATGGCACGTTCCGATGTCTGTCGCCGCTATGAAGGCTGGTGTTCCTTATGTAGGCGTGGAGGTTTCCGCGGCTAATACGATCGAGGAATGTTGGGATTTGGTAAACGTTTCGGAAGCTACCGGAAGCCATTTGAATATCATGGAGAACGTATGTTATCGTCGTGACTGTATGGCTGCGTTGAATATGGTTCGCCAAGGTTTGTTCGGCGAGATATTGCATGGTACTTGTGGTTATGAGCATGACTTGCGTGAGGTGAAATTCAATGATGGAACTCATTACAACTATGTACCGGGCAGTGGTGATCTTCGTATGGGCCCGACGGCTTTCGCCGAGGCTCAATGGCGTACGAACCATTCCGTACATCGTAATGGCGATATCTATCCGACTCACGGTATCGGACCGATAGCAAATTGCATGGATATCAACCGTGGTAACCGCTTCCTTTCTTTATCCGCTATGGCTACTCAATCTCGTGGATTGCATAAGTTTATCGTGGATAATGGGGGTGAGAATCATCCGTTGGCGAAGGTCAACTTCAATTTGGGAGATATCGTGACTTCTATGATTAAGTGTTCTAATGGACAAACGATCATCGTAACCCATGATACGAATTCTCCTCGTCCTTATTCATTAGGTTTCCGTGTTCAAGGAACTGAGGGCTTATGGATGAATGATGGCGATCATGTATATGTACAAGGAAAGTCTAAGCCTCATCGTTGGGATGATTCCGATGAATGGTTCAAGAAATATGATCATAAATTGTGGGCTTCTTTAGAGTCTCAAGCTGCTGAGGCCGGACATGGTGGTATGGACTTTATTATGATGTACGACTTGATCGACGCTATCCGTAATAAAAAACCGGCTCCAATGGATTGCTATGACGCTGCCGCTTGGAGCGCTATCTCCGGCTTGTCAGAGATGTCAATCGCTCGTGGCGGTGCTTTGGTAGACTTCCCGGATTTCACCCGCGGACAATGGATTCACCGTAAGCCGCAATTCGCTTTGTAATAAATTTTCATAAAATACTAGGGAAGGATGTCTTTGCTAAAGGCATCCTTTTCTTTTTTATATACATTTTTCTTGTCTCTTCGAGTATTATGATTATTTTTGTCACTCAAGTTAATCTATTCTATCTAAATTTTAAATTCGTACTATGAAGACAAACAGAAGAGACTTCCTGAAGACTCTTGGAGGAATCGCGGCATTTACGATTGTACCGCGCCACGTGTTGGGTAATGGATTCATCGCTCCAAGTGATCAATTGACAAAAGGAATTATCGGTACAGGTGGTATGGGCCGTGGACATGTGGACTATGCCGGGACTCGTCTTGTCGCCGTGTGTGACGTCGATAAGAATCATCTGGAGCTAGGTAAACAGTTGGTAAAGGATAAGATTGCCGCATACCATGATTTTCGTGATTTGATTCTAGATCCCAATGTAGATATCGTTCATATAGCTACGCCTCCTCACTGGCATGGTATCATGTCTGTCGAGGCCGCTAAAGCAGGAAAAGATATTTGGTGTGAGAAGCCTATGACCCGTACGATCGGGGAGGGTAAACGGGTAATGGAAGCGATGAAGCAATACGGGCGTATGTTCCGCTTGAACACTTGGTTCCGTTTCGCTGACCCGTTCTATGGATTGGGTACTCCCGTGAAACCTTTGAAGAAACTGGTTCAAAGTGGTATGTTGGGCTGGCCGCTAAAGGTAACGATCAGCAAGCATACCGGTTTCGACTGGAAGTTCTATTGGGTTGGTAAAGAATATCTGGAACCGCAATCGGTGCCTAGTGAGCTGGATTATGATTTCTGGTTGGGGCCGGCTCCTTACAAACCTTATAACCCGCATCGTGTGCATCAGACATTCCGTGGATACTGGGATTATGACGGCGGTGGTTTAGGGGATATGGGACAGCATTATATTGACCCTGTACAATATTTTTTAGGAAAAGATAATACCAGCCCGGTTAAGGTAGAGGTGGATGCTCCGCAACAACATCCGGACGCCGTGGGTACTTGGCGCTCGATTACGTATACCTATGAGGATGGTTGCCAGATCGTACTTTGGGGAGGTGATTACGGGGATCCGAACACACCTTATATTTCCGGACCGAACGGGAATGTTTATAAGAATTTCGTATGTGATATCCCGGATTGGGAGAAAAAGTTATCCGATTATCCCGAACCTGAGCCACAGGTTACCGACTTTATCGAGTGCGTAAAGACTCGTCAGCCTTTTGCCTTGAATGAGCGTAATGGCTTCCGTTCCGCTACGATCGTGAACATGGGTGCCGTAGCCCTTCGTTTGAATCGTACGCTTCACTTTGATCCCGTAAAACTGGAATTTATTAATGATGAGGCCGCTAATCGTTTGTTGGATCAGCCGATGAGAGCGCCTTGGAATATTTAAACACATACACATATGAAAAAAGTATATATATCAATTGCCAGCTTATTGTTGTGCGGTAGCATGTTAATGGCTCAAAGCCCGGCTAATCGTACATCGAAGACGATCGTTGCCGATGTACTGGCACAGATGCCGGCGGAGCAACAAGCTGAATATAACAAATTAATTAATGACCTAAGCTCCACTGGCGAGGAAGGGGTCTTGATGTTGATTAACAAGATTAACGCTCCGGGAAAAGGCAGTAACTCGAACGTGGATTATGCGTTGAGCGGATTGACTCACTACGTGATGGCGAAAGGTGAGGAAAATGCCCGTCTAGCAACAGCCAACGCATATTTGAAAGCCTTGGATAAGGTGAGCGACCGGGAGACAAAGGCTTTTATTATCCGGCAGCTTCAATTACTGGGAAAAGATGAGTGTGTGGATACGCTGGCTAGCTATTTGAACGATGAGAGCCTAAGCGGTCCTGCTGCCCGTGCGTTATCCGCAATCCGTACCGATAACGCTAAGAAGGTTTTGGTGGCTTCCTTGATGCGTCGTTCCGGTACTCCGAAGACGCAAAAGGATATTATCCGTGCGATCGCTGACGTGCAAATCGCTGATGCGGAAAATGTATTGAAAGTGATGCTTAGTTCCAGCGATGAGAATATGCAGAAAGAGGTTCTTTATGCGTTGAGTCGTGTAGGTTCTAAAGCTTCTCTAGGCGATTTAGCCGCCGCTGCCGAGAAAGCCGGTTATAAAATGGAAAAGACCGGGGCGAATGAGGCGTATATCGCTTTGATAAAACGTGTCCTTGAGCAAGGCGATACCAAAGATGCGGAGAAAGCAGCGAATGATTTATTGAAGAAGTCTACGAAAGCAGGTATGACACAGACCCGTGAGGCCGCTCTTCAGATTCTATTGGCCGCTAAGCCGGAAGCTGCTACGAAGAATTTATTATCGGCTTTGAAAGATACGGATAAGGGATACCGTAATGCGGCTTTGAACTTCGCTTCGGGTTTCGCTGATCAAAATGTTTATATCGAGGTCATGAAACACATGTTAAAGGCGAAGCCGGAAGTCAAGGTGGATATCTTGAACTGGATAGGCCGTGAAAGCAAATGCCCGTCTAAACATGACGTGATCAAGAATCTGGAACTTCGTTTTGATCTACCAGCGAGACAAGTTCTTTTGGACCAATTGAAAGATAAGGATTTCTATGTGCAACAGGCCGCTGTTTGGGCTTTGGTTAAAATCGGTGATAAGAGTGTCATTCCTGTGCTGGCGGATTTGTTGAAGAGCAATGACAAGCAAGTGATATTATTGGGTCAAGATGCTTTGATGGCATTTAACGGCGATATTGATCAAGCGGTCGCTAAAGTGATCCCGTCCGCTTCCGATGCCGGGAAAATCGCTGGTTTGGAGCTGTTGGCGATACGTATGGCCGACGCGAATCTAAATACGGTACTGGATCAGATTAAATCCGGCTCATCAGAGGTGAAGAAAGCCGCTTATACCGCATTGAAAGATGTAGTATCCGAGAAAGATTTCACTTTATTGTGCGGAATGTTGGAGACTGCGGAGGCTTCAGCTGTCGCTCCGCTTCAAGATGCGATCATTGCCGCTATCTCTAAACAACCGGCGGCAACTCAAGTATCTAACGTGAATCGCCGTATGATACAAGCGGGAGACAGCAAGAGATATCTTTATTATAAGGTCTTATCAGCGACTGGCGAGAAAGAGGCTTTGGCTACAATCGTGGAAGGATTGAATAAAGGGAATGGAGCGGCCAAGGATGCGGCTCTTGACGCTTTGTTGGCATGGAAGGGTATTGAGGCTGCCGATGAACTATTTAAGGTTTGCCAATCAGCCTCTTCCGATCAAGTATTCGACAGGGCGTTAAAGCGTTATGTGCAGTTGGTATCTAATCCGGCATTTACGAGAGAGAATCGTTTGTTGAGCTTGCGGAAAGTCATGGAGATCGCCCGGACGAGTGAGCAAAAGGCTCTTATTTTACGTCAGATCCAACGGGCGGATACCTTCTTGGCATTGATGTATGCGTCGGAATTCTTGGATTCAAGCGATGCGGCTGTTCGTTCTGCGGCTGTTTATGCGGTTTGGAATATCGCTCGTAACCATCCGGAATATAAGGGTGACAATGTGAAGGCAATCTTGAAACGTGTTTTGACCATGTTTGACGGGGAAGACGCTCGTTATGATATCGATGCCTTGAAGCAACATTTAGATGCGATGCCGGACGAGGTTGGATTTGTCTCTATCTTTAATGGTAAGGATTTAACGGGTTGGAAAGGTTTGGTTGAGAATCCGATCGCCCGTGCGAAAATGAAACCGGCTCAATTGGCGAAAGCGCAGGAGAAGGCGGATGAGAATATGCGTCGTGACTGGAAAGTGGAGAATGGCCTGTTAGTATTTGACGGTACTGGGTACGATAACCTATGTACTGAAAAGCAATATGGTGATTTCGAGATGTATGTTGATTGGATGTTGGATCCTAAAGGACCTGAGGCTGATGCCGGTATTTATCTGCGTGGTACTCCTCAAGTCCAGATCTGGGATACTTCTCGGGTAAATGTTGGTGCGCAAGTAGGTTCCGGAGGCTTGTATAACAATCAGGTAAATGAGAGCAAGCCTTCGAAAGTGGCCGATAATAAACTAGGTGAATGGAATTCCTTCTATATTAAGATGGTTGGCGACCGTGTGACGGTTGTCTTGAACGGAGAAAAAGTGGTAGATAACGTGATTCTGGAAAACTATTGGGATCGCAAGCTTCCGATTTTCCCGGTAGAGCAAATCGAGATGCAAGCGCATGGTAGCAAGGTTTATTACCGTAATATCTACGTGAAGGAATTAGAGAAACAAGAACCGTTCCAATTGTCTCCTGAAGAGGAAAAAGAGGGTTTCAAGGTTTTGTTTGACGGAACGAATATGCATGAATGGACTGGAAATACGGTTGATTATATCTTGGAAGACGGCTGTATCTCTATGGTTCCAAGCAGTAGCTTCGGAGGTAATCTGTACACCAAGAAGGAATACGGAAACTTTATCTATCGTTTTGATTTCCAGTTAACCCCGGGAGCTAATAACGGTGTCGGTATCCGTACGCCGATGGAAGGAGACGCAGCATATGTAGGTATGGAAGTGCAGGTCTTGGATTGTGAACATCCTATTTACCAAGGAAACATCACTCCGCTGCAACATCATGGTTCCGTATACGGTATCATTCCCGCCCGTGAGGATCATCCGAAAGCGTTCAAGCCGGTTGGAGAATGGAATACGGAAGAGATCATGGCGGATGGCGATCATATCCGTGTGACGGTGAATGGAGTCGTAATCTTGGATGGAAATATTCGGGATGCCGTGAAGAATGGTACGCCGGATGGAAAGGAGCATCCGGGTTTGTTTAACAAAAAAGGTCATATAGGTTTCTTAGGACATGGTTCCCCTGTCAAATTCCGCAATATTCGTATCAAGGAATTGAAATAATTTATATCAGGCTTTGAATATATAAAGAGATTGTCTTGAGTGATTCGAGACAATCTCTTTTTTATTATAGGGGATTTATACTATTTAAATTATATCTTTGTGAAATCATAGTGTAATTTTATCGGAAGGGATATTTTTATGGAGGATATACAGACTCAATTGGATCAATGTAAATTGTTATTAGATAGAGCGGAAGTTGGCTTGTGGGAAGCCGATTTTGTTCAAAGAAGTTATATCTGTTCCGATTATTTAATGAGTATATTTGGGAAGAAGGGGAATAATCTCTCTTTTTTTGAATTTTACTATATAATCCGGGAAGACTTTAGGGATCTGATTACTACGGATTTTTTATCGATCCAATCTGTCGATACGTATGAGCAGATATTTCCGATAATAACACCGACTGGGGAAAAATGGGTACGCTCCAGATTATGTGAGCGTAAGTTGAATAATGGAGTGTGCGTAAAAGCGTTGGGCATATTACAGATTTTACCTAATTTCAAACTGAAAGAGGAAAAGATTAGTAAGATGATCGATCATAATGAGATGATTTTCCGAAAGCTGTATGTAAATTTACCTGTGGGGGTCGAGCTTTATGACAGGGACGGTTACTTGATTGACCTGAACGCAAAGGATATGGAGATATTCGGTATCCGGTCAAAGAAGGACGTTTTAGGAGTCAATATTTTTAGCAACCCGATTATGCCTAAAGATGTGATCAAGAAACTCAAGGAGAATAAATCCGTGAATTTCCGGCTGAATTATTCGTTTAAGAAGGTCGATGATTATTATAACACCTCGAAAGTAGGCGAGATGGATATCGTTACCAAGGCCAGTATTTTATATGACCAAAGAGGTGAACCTTCCAGCTATTTACTTATTAATTTGGATAATACGGAAAAGATGATCGCCTATAACCGTATTTCTGAGTTTGAGAATGTATTTACCTTGGTCAGCGTATACGCTAAAGTCGGTTATGCCCTTTATGACTTATATACCTTTGAGGGCTATGCCATTAAGCAATGGTATGAGAATATGGGAGAGAAGGATGGAACCCCCTTGTCCCAAATTATTGGGATTTATTCTTATATTCATCCGAACGACGCTGGATATATAAACTCATTCTTTGAGGAGGTGAAACAGGGTAAAGCGCATCATTTCCGTAGGGAAGTGCGTGTGAAGTCTGGTGACGGATGGAAATGGATTTGCGCCAATATCACCCGTAACCCTCAAAGCGTAGACCCGAATAAACCGGAGATGATCTGTATTAATTACGATATCACGGAGTTAAAGGACTCTCAATTGAAAAGGGAAAGGGCGGAAGAACTGGATCGTTTGAAGTCTGCCTTCCTAGCGAATATGAGTCATGAGATTCGTACGCCATTAAATGCCATTGTCGGTTTTTCTCAATTATTGGCGGAAACGGATGATCCCGAGGAGAGGCATGAGTTTGTGGAAATCATCGATAGCAATAATCGGATGTTGCTTCAATTGATCAGTGATATTCTAGACTTGGCAAAAATTGAATCCGGTACGATGGATTTCAAGTTCGCCGATATGAACGTAAAAGAGGTGATCAATGAGATCGTGACCTCATTCCGTATCAAGATGCCCGATAACGTAGCTCTGATCGCTCCCCAAGATTCACCGGAATGCCAAATCTATAGCGATCGTATGCGGCTGACGCAGGTAATATCCAATTTCCTTAACAACGCGATCAAGTATACGAGCGAAGGTTGTATCACCTTAGCTTACGAGATCATAGGTGATGAGATAAAATTCTCCGTGACTGATACGGGGGATGGCATGAGCCAAGAGATACAAGCCCATATCTTTGATCGTTTCTATAAAGGAAATACGTTTAAACAAGGTACGGGCTTGGGGCTATCTATTTGCGAGACCATCGTAAATAGGCTAGGTGGTCGGATCGGTGTAAATTCCGAGTTGGGCAAAGGCAGTACGTTTTGGTTTACGCATCCCTATTCCTTCTCGCCGAACGCTAAATCTCCTGCATCGCCTAATCCGGGAACGATATAAGAATGATCGTCGAGGTCATTATCTAATGCGGCGATCCAGATTGTAGTCTTGTCATCCGGCATTTTCTTCTGCAAGTATTCCAAGGCTTGTTTGCTTGAGATGATGGAGGCTACGTGTACATGGCCGGGTACTCCTTTGGTCAGCAGGGCCTCATACGCCAATTCCATAGAGCTTCCGGTGGCCAACATCGGGTCGGATATGATCAAGGTTTTACCTGTTAAGCGAGGAGAGGCGATATATTCGATATGAATATCAAAATTCAAACGGTCTTTATATTTGCGGTAAGCGGATACGAAAGCGTTCTCCGCATTATCCAGATACCGAAGGAAACCTTGGTGGAATGGAAGTCCGGCACGCAAGATCGTACTAATCACGATTCGATCGTCCGGCGTATTCATCGGGGCTATACCTAGCGGGGACTGGATGTCTTTCGTACTGTAATGAAATTCCTTACTGATCTCGTAAGCCATGATTTCTCCGATACGCTCAACATTACGACGGAAACGAAGGCTGTCTTTTTGTATATCTACATCTCTAAGTTCGGCTACGAACTTGTTTAATATGGAATTTGTGTCTCCAAGATTGACGATTCTCATGAGTCTTTTTTTTGAGCCCAAAAGTAATCATTTCCGGACACTAAAAATCATAAGTATGAAATTTTTCATTCATAGTTATAAATGAAAGATTTCATACTTATGGTTTTTTATCCCCTTACCGGGGATATTTTTACTACGTTTTCGGTGACTTTATTATTTCAGGTGGGCATTCATCGCCTCAAGGAGGAATTTACCCGGTTTGAATTTTACGGTCGTACGAGCGGGGATCATTACCGGAGTACCTGTTTTAGGATTTCTGGCAAGACGCTGTGTTTGCGGTCTTGGGATCAGTGTTCCAAATCCGACAAGTACGATTTCCTCATTTTCGGACATACGCTCAGTTACGATCTCGATGTAAGCATCCAATACTTTCTTTGCTTCTTGCTTTTGTAACCCGGTCTTGTCTGCTAAAGCCTCTATAAGTTCTGCTTTGTTCATAAATGCAAATTTTTTAAATTGTTAAACACTACAAATGTACACTTTGAAGCTGGTTTTATAGTTACGTTTTGCAAAGATACATTTGCATTTGAGTTTCTTATTAAACAAGGCCTACAGATGTTTGTTACATTTTTAAGAACAAAAAATGTTAATAATGTGTCAGTTTGCGAATTTCGAAACATTTATTGAATCTTGATATACCCGATTCGTGTGTACTTGATAGTACGGGATTCTATATGTTTTAAGACCTTAGCGGAAGTCAAAGTCAATTTTTCCCCTACTTGGAAAGCATGAGCGCCCGGTGGCAACGTTTGCGTGGTAAGACTACGATCTTTCGCTTTTATCCTCAATAAAAAGTAATTCCCGGCGATGTCCACGGCCGTGAGCAATTGATCTACATAGAAATATTCGGTACCACGGATAATCTGTGTCTTGTAAGAATCGTCTTCAATGCGGACTTTTGTGATTGTTAACTTTAAATCGCTCAATTTTTCTCCCGGTGTTCCTACAAAGCGGCTTACAGGCATTTTATATTTCTTACGGGTCTGTAGGTCGAGATAGATTTTACTGTAGGTCACCGCTAACTCTTTAAAACGCATCTCGCTTTTTACGTGAGGCTCATATTTATCGGCTATCCAAACGACGTAACGGGGATCGATCGTATAGATGTCATGCAAATGGTATCCTCTGTATTTACCGAAAGAAATAATATCGTCTCCATTATCGGGAGAGTCTTTGATATCTGTCGTTATAAATAAAGGTAGAAAGGAGTTGCTTACCATCTTAATCGCCTTATTCACCGAGCTGATGGCATTCAAGTCGAGATTCGCCAAATAGACCGTCGGATGATAAGTGGCCGAAGGCGTAAAGAACCAAAGCGTATAATATAAGGTCTTTGAGGTAGGCAAAAGAATGTAGTACCGCCCTTTGTCTGACGTTTTTCCTCGATTGAACGTGTTTAACTTGTCGAGGATCATCTTCTGTATTTCACCGGATAGGCCGGACGTGTTCTCATCCATACGATCAACTCTATATACAAATCTACTGAAAAAATCCGGAACTACATAATTTGCGGATGAGTTATTTATGACTACTTTTGCCCTAAAAATAAAATAGACGATGAGAATAGAGCAGAATTATTCGTTGGAGAAACACAATACGTTCCATCTCCCAGTAAAGACACGTTGGTTCATGGAGTATGAGACGGAGGAGGAGTTGCAACGAATCTTACATGATGAATACTTTCAGGAATGTTTATCCTTGCATATAGGAGGCGGGAGCAATCTATTGTTCATCAACGATTATAATGGCATTATCATCCATTCCCGAATCAAGGGGATTTCTATCTCGGCGGAAACGGACGAGTATGTATCGCTTCGTGTCGGGGCTGCGGAGATCTGGGATGATGTCGTGGCATACGCCGTATTGAAAGGTTGGGGAGGTATAGAGAATCTTTCTTTAATACCCGGTGAGGCGGGCGCTGCCGCTATCCAGAACATCGGGGCTTATGGTATGGAGATCAAGGATGTGATCGAGAGCGTGGAGGCTTATAACCAGTTGACATTCGAGAAACGGACTTTTACGAATACGGATTGTGAATATGGATATCGTAATAGTTATTTCAAGAATGAGCATCATGACCCCCACATCATAACTTATATTACGCTTCGACTATCCAAGAACCCTAGCTTTTCGGTTAATTATGGGAACTTAAAGGAGGAGTTGACGAAATATCCGGAAGTTACTTTGGAAACGATCCGTGAGGCTGTCATAACAATTCGCAGGCAGAAGCTTCCCGATCCGGAAGTATTAGGCAACGCAGGCAGTTTCTTTATGAACCCGATAATTACGGCAGAGCATTTTGAGAAATTGAAAAAGCAATTCCCGGAAATCCCGTCTTATCCCGCTTCGGAAGGAAAGATCAAGGTTCCGGCCGGTTGGTTGATCGAGCAATGTGGGTTTAAGGGTAAAAACCATGGGCCGGTAGGTGTTTACGAGAAACAAGCGTTGGTATTAGTGAATTTAGGAGATGCCCGGGGGCATGAGATCGCGTTGGTCGCGGAGAGCATTCGTACCGCCGTAAAAGATCGTTTCGGTATAGAGCTTATGCCTGAGGTTAAATATGTCGGATAATGAAAATCGTTTTTTTAGGAACAGGAACGTCTACGGGCAATCCTGAGATAGGTTGCCAATGTGAGGTATGTACTAGTAAAGACCCCCGTGATTGGCGTCTACGGGCTTCGATCTTGGTAGAGACGGAAGGGAAACGGATATTGATCGATTGTGGTCCGGACTTCCGTTGGCAAATGATAACCAATAAGATTTACTATTTTGACGCCGTTTTAGTAACTCATGAGCACTACGATCATGTAGGTGGCTTAGATGATCTACGTCCTTTTGGCCGGTATAAAGATGTGGATATTTATGCGGAAGACAATGTCGTGGAGGCGATAAAGACTCGCATCCCTTATGTCTTCCGGGAGCATAAATATCCGGGAGTGCCTAATTTGGTTTTGCATACGATCGGGACGAAACCGTTTGAGGCCGCCGGTGTCATGATCACTCCGATCCGTGTAATGCACGCTAAGCTGCCGATCTTAGGTTTCCGTATCGGCAATATGGCTTACTTGACCGACCTTAAATATCTTCCGGAAGAAGAGTACGCTAAGTTGGAAAACCTTGATGTATTGGTTATTGATGCCCTTCGGAAAGGAGAGCATCAATCGCATGAGAGTCTGGAGGAAGCCTTAGCGAATATATCCCGTATCCAGCCCAAGGAGGCCTATTTAATCCATATGAGTCATCGCATAGGGTTGCATGCGGTCATTGAAAAAGAGTTGCCTCCGCATGTACATTACTCATATGATGGATTAACGGTGACTTTTTAAGTCATATATTGAAAAGATTCTTTATCTTTGCCAGCTGAAAATCTAGAGAATAGCTGCTTTTTTAAGTTAGTCGCTTATAGCAGGAGTGGTATATAATAAAAAACAATAATAGACTGTATGAATTTATCGTTTAAGAACGTACTATGCGTATGTTGCTTATTGCTGTCGGGATCTGTGTATGCACAGGTTCCGCAAGACTTGATTGACAAGGCGAAAGCCGCTGGAATGTCGGATACGCAGATCCAGCAGGAATTAGCCAAGCGTATGAAACAAGAAGGGGGATCAGTCGGATCTCAAGCTACCGCTACCGATGCGAAGGTTAGCGACCGGGTAATGCCGGTAATCGATGAAGGACAATCCTTAGAAGCCCAACGTAGAAATAATCTTCCTGCTTCAGCCATGGAGAATACCGTATTCGGGCATGAAATCTTCTCAAACAAGAACTTATCTTTTGCCCCAGATTTAAACATCCCTACACCTAAGGATTATGTGCTTTCCGCTGGTGATGAGTTATTGATTAATGTATGGGGAGATTCCGAGCTAAACTTGAAATTAAAGATCTCTCCGGATGGTACGATCCTTGTACCAAATTTAGGTCCGGTGTCGGTCAGTGGATTGACGATCGCTGGCGCTGAGACTCGTCTGCGTCAGGAGTTGAGCCAGATTATGTCTACGCTGTCTGGTTCGGGAGAGGGGAATACCTTTGTTTCCGTCAGTTTGAGCCAGATTCGTAGCATGAAGGTGAATATTGTCGGCGAGGTAGTCGCTCCCGGTACGTATACATTACCTTCATTCGCCACATTATTTAATGCGTTGTATGCCGCCGGTGGTGTGAATAAGATCGGTTCTTTGCGTAGCATCAAGGTATATCGCAATAGCAAGGAAATCGCTAATCTCGACGTATATGATTATTTATTGAACGGAAAGTACACAACGAATGTTCGTTTGGAAGAGAACGATATGATTATGGTAGGCCCGTACGACCAGTTAGCGGTGGTTCGAGGTAAGGTGAAACGTAATCGTATTTTCGAGTTGCGCAAGGGTGAGACCTTGAAGCAATTGCTGGATATGGCCGGCGGATTTACCGGCGACGCTTATACGAAGGACGTACAAGTGAAGCGTAAATCAGATAGTCGTTACCAGATCTCTACGGTTTCGGAAGATAAGTTCGCTTCTTTCGTGATGCAGGATGGCGATTCTTTGCTGGTAGATTCCGTTATTCCTTTTTATGAGAATCGTTTGATCGTGACGGGAGCAGTATGGCGTCCGGGAGAATATGAGTTAAGTCCGTCGGTTCGTACGGTAAAGCAATTGGTAAAACAGGCCGCAGGTCTTAAAGGAGACGAGTTCGCCGGCCGTGCCTTGATTACCCGTTTGAATCCGGATTTCACGACTACGATGATCGCCGTGGATATTCGTGGTATCTTGAACGGTACCGCTCCAGATGTGGAGTTGCAAGCGGAAGACCAATTAAGCATTCCTTCCCTATTCGATTTGCGCGAACCTTATACGATCAAGGTTGGCGGAGCCGTGAATTATCCGGATACGGTGCTTCCGTATCGTCATAATTTGACAATAGAGGACGCTATCATGATGGCCGGTGGCTTAAGAGAGTCCGCTTCTTCTATTAATGTAGAGGTAGCCCGTCGTGTGAAGGATCCTAGTTCCAATCAGAATGTCAACCGGATCGCTGATGTATATAACTTCTCGTTGAGTGAGGACTTCAAGTTGAATGCGGGAGATACGATCTTTACGCTGGAGCCGTTCGATGAAGTTTATGTTCGTTTCTCCCCGGGGTATCATGAGCAACAGGTCGTGAAGGTGAACGGCGAGATCACTTTTGCCGGTAGCTATGTATTGGCTACGAAGAACGCACGTTTGAGTGACATTGTCGCGAAAGCGGGAGGCGTTACCCCAGAGGCTTATGTAAAAGGTGCCAGCTTGAAACGTCAGTTGACAGAAGATGAATTGAAACGCATGGAGACCCTTCTGGCTTTAAGTGAGGCGAATAAGCAAAGCCGGGATTCCATCGGTGTAGCGTTGATGAATGTGAAGGACTATTCCGTAGGTATTGATTTAGAGAAAGCGTTGGCAAATCCGGGCAGTATCGATGATGTCGTGCTTCGTGATGGTGATGAACTTTATATTCCGCAGTTGCAAAGTACGGTGAAGATGAGTGGAGCCGTGACTTATCCGAACAGCGTGACTTACACGAAAGGTATGTCAGTTACGGATTGCTTGTCTCAAGCCGGTGGTTATAATGATATCGCACGTAAGTATCCGATCGTAATATATATGAATGGTAAGGTCGCTACGACGAAGCGTACCGCTATCTTTTTCAAGCGTTATCCGAAAGTGGAGCCGGGCTGTGAGATCGTAGTTCCGACGAAGACGCAACGTGAGCGCCGAAGCTTGGCTGAGATCATGAGTATCAGTAGCTCCGCTACCTCTATGGCCGCGATGATTACCTCTATTGTTAACATGATTAAAAACTAATCAGGCATGGATACGATAAACGAGATAAAAAGACAAGAGTTACCTGAGGAGCAGGAGATCGATTTAATCGAACTGGCGCAAAAACTGTGGAAAGAGCGTAAGTTCTTATTGAAAGGCTGTGGTATTGCGGTGGTAGTAGGTTTGATTGTAGCTTTCAGTATTCCCAAGGAATATACAACTACGGTGAAATTGGCACCAGAGACACAGGATGCGGCAAAAAAATCTAGTCTTGGCGGTTTGGCTGCTATGGCTGGGATTAATCTGAATGCCGCTGCCGGTGCGGACGCGATCTCTCCGGATTTGTATCCGGATGTGGTGCAGAGTACCCCGTTTCTGTTGGAATTGTTTCCGGTAGAGGTTACCGATAAGGAAAAGGAGTTAAGCACTACATTGTATGATTATATGAGTGAACATCAACGTAAGGCTTGGTGGGGATATATTGTCTCCGCTCCATTCAAGGCGTTGGGTGCGGTAATGAGTTTAATCTCCGGTGACGAGGAAGAGTCTGAGGGCTTGAATCCTTACCATTTGACAAAGGATCAAGAAGAGGTGGTGAAGGCCTTGCAGGAGCGGGTTTCTGTTTCCGTGGACAAGAAGACCTTGGTTATCACGGCTTCCGTACAGATGCAGGACCCGGTTATTTCCGCTCAGATGACAAAGGTCGTTTTGGAAAACCTCCAGAATTATATTACGAATTATCGTACGCAGAAAGTAAAGCAAGATTTGGAATTTACCCAGAAGGTATTTGGTGAGTCACGTGACGCTTATTATAAAGCGCAACGTGCGTACGCTGCTTTCGAGGATGCCAACCGTAATATTATCTCTTCCAGCTACCGTACGGAGCAGGAACGTTTGAAGAATGAGATGACCCTTACGTTTAATGTTTACAATACGTTGGCGCAGAAGTTGGAGCAAGATAAATTGCGTGTACAGGAAGAAACTCCGGTGTATACCGTAATCGAGCCGGCTACCGTACCTTTGAAAGCATCTTCTCCTAAGAAGGCACTTATCTTGGTCGGTTTTGTCTTCCTCGCTTTATTCGGATGTATCGGATATTTATTCGTAAAAGATATGTTTGTGTCAGCATTCAAGAAAGAAGGGACTGAAGCTTAATTCCCGCAAACCGTAAAATAGACCACGGCCTCGTCATGACTGACTTGTGCCGTGGTTTTTATTTGTGGGAATAGCCGATTGATCCGAGTAGTTATCGTATCGCATAAGTTGGGGTAAAAGTTCTCCAAGGTTTCTTCATAGGGCTGCTCATTGAAGCAGCAAAGGCTTCCTTCATTATAGAATAAATCCATTGCCAACCATTGATTTTTCATTTTCCACTCCGTCGAGTCATTCATTTGAACCTGTAAATCTAAAGAGGCGCTTTGGATGAAGAGATTCATCGCGCCACTCTTGCCTTTTTTACTAATTAGATCAGCTAATTCCGGAATGATCTGTGCGGGGTACATCTGTTGCTTTTTCGCTGTCTCTACCAATAATTTTCGATTGTAGGACACCACGAATATACCCTCGTGGTAGTAACAACCTAGAAAATGCTTATCAACATCCGGATAGTATCTAACAGGAACGGAAGCTTCCTCTCGTTGCTGGGCAGGAAAAGTGAAAGAAGCGTCCAGTTGCTTGAAAATACGCTCTGCCGTATGACTATCCATAGGGGCGTACAAGATATCCCCTTGTGGATAATAAGCGATCAAGAAAGACGATAAATCCGGATTTTGCTGTATTAAAGAGAGGAAAATAGCGGGCGTATGATCCGAGAACGCCTTGCGTATATTCTCCATGGGTAATATCATCTTCTCGAATACAGGAGGACGATTGATAGCAAAAATTGCTGTGGGGGTCGGGATGACCAAGCTATAGGGATCTACCGTGGCGACAAATTGCTCGTCGCTCATATTCTTGTAAAAGTACCTCACGCAAACGATCGTAGCCAAAAACAAGACAATGAATGCCATTATGTCTTTCTTGCCGATCCTCATGTTTGCTTTAGGAAGTATTTACACCAAGGCTTTAATCCGCATTCCTCACATTTCGGTTTCCGGGCGAGGCAAACATATCTTCCATGTAATATCAACCAGTGATGGGCGATGGGGATCAGTTCTTCCGGAATGTTCTTCACTAGCTCCTTTTCCGTTTCCAAGGGTGTCTTGCTATTATTGGTCAAGCCGATCCGGTTGGAGACACGGAATACGTGCGTATCTACCGCCATGGCTGGCTTGTCATATACAACGGATGCGATTACGTTCGCAGTTTTTCTTCCTACACCCGGAAGTTTCTGTAGCTCGTCAATATCGGAGGGAACCACGCCTTTGAAGTCCTCTATCAGCATCTTCGCCATACCTACCAGATGTTTAGCCTTATTGTTCGGGTAAGATACGCTTCGTATGTATTCAAAGACGACTTCTGGTGTGCTAGCTGCCATTACCTCGGGAGTAGGGAAGCCTCGAACAGGGCAGGAGTGATCATATTCACTCGCTTATCCGTGCATTGTGCGGATAGGATTACCGCTATCAATAATTGATATGGATTGTCATAATGTAGTTCAGTCTCGGCTACCGGTACGTTTTCCTTAAACCAGTTTAATACGCCTTTATATCTTTCTTCTTTTCGCATTGTTTTTTCGGTTTCTATTTTTCGCATCCTAAAGGTATAACTTTTAAAAGGAATATACAAGCGGAGATGTGCCAAAAATAAGATACTCCCGAATTGTACGAATAAATAAAAAAGTACCGATCTCCTTCTTCCATCTAAGAGAGAAAGAAATCGGTACTTTTTTATTTATTATTCCCTAACGATCTGGTGGATATGTATAGGTTCTTTTCCTATTGTGGTGATTTCTAAAGAAGAGAAATCCTCGAACATGGTTTTATTTAATTTGATGTAGCCTACGTTCCCTTGATAGACGATGTTTTTCTCACCATCTTGAGAGAGGCCGGTGATAGATACCAAATTCTCGTTACTTCCGGAGAGGAAGAAAGATACGGCGTTGATATCATCGCATTTTATGTGAATTATTTCTCCCGGATTCAAGTTCTTATACGTATCTAGGTTCATATCGTACATCATAAGAGCCTCATTGATTTGCGGGTCTTGTTGGGTTGTCGCCGTGAATCCTAGTACATATAGCTCCATTTGCTGATCCGAGTTATTTCGCATACGGATATAACGGGCTTTCGGATCGATGGTGCGGATCGTATCCTTAGCGTTTTCCGTGGAGACATGGGGGATTAGGCTCCAGCTCTTTCCGTCAGCAGACCACTCGAATACCCGTCCGGGTTGGTTGCTTTTCGGAAGATTGAAACAGAAGGATTCCGCTTCTTTCTGGATTTCCCAGCCGATACCCAGATATTGATTAGGCTGTACCTTGACTACCTCGAATAGGGGGACGTAACCGACCGTATTATCACCCTCGGCACAAGGCTGGCTCTTCAATTGGTCGATATTCGTGAATATGGAAGGGATGCTAACCTTCACCTCGTCTGGGGCGATACCGTCCGTAGATAGCAGGTTACGACCTGTCTGGCGGTATAAGTCTACGATGAAAGGGTGTAAGACTTTCGATCCGACTTTCACGCCTTTAGGCTGTGCCTTCTGGTTCAGCGTGCGGTTTATCAGTTTCATGCTATCTAGCAAGGCAGATGTTTCCAGATAGCGTTGCCATGTATAAGACCGGTCTTTCTCATACCAAGCGTGCGCCATATGCAGAGCACTTGTACCGGCTTTTCCTAAGAACTCGAATTGGATAAGCCATGGATTGATTTGTTCGATCAGGCGTTTATTGGGACTTTGGCTGTAGATCATGCTCGGGGAAGCCGTGATTTGAGCGAATAAGGTTCCCAGAAGATTCGCGCTTTGCTCCGGGAACGTGTTTTTCTTATATCCGGCGAGGAATGTCTGGATAGGAGCCACATAGTTAGCGGACTCTTCCCGGCGGTATTGATGTCCGTTCGGACCCGGATCGCAGTTATGCTCGCAGAAAATGCGGAAAGCCATGGAGGCCTCCGGCATAATAAAGTCGCAAGCGTCTTTCCATGCCTGTGTAGGATCGTAATTCTCGATATTCCAAGTGTACATTCCAACGCCGAATATAGCGACCTTGGAAGCCTCGGCGTATTCCATAGGATTGGATACGAATCCGGTCATGGTGCCGGCGGCTTGCGTATCTAGGCCGTAGGCGGGTCCCATCAACAAATGATCTTGGCAATAATCGCTTACGGGGAAGTTCCACCAGATATAGGCGGGACGACGGATACGGCTGTTTACCCACTCGACGCCTTCTTTCGTGATATCGGCTACGACACGGTCTCCGGTCCACATGATTTGGATGGCGGGATCGAGTTGGGTACCGAGGATATCCAGATAGTCGGTCTTAGCCCATGAACGGTTGTATTCGGTAGGGCACATGATCAGGGGTTGCACGTCATTTTTTTTGCTGATAAATTCCTTATGGATGTAATTCAATAAGCCGGCTTGCTTTTCCGGGCGGGCTCCCTCTCCGGATATATCATCGAAGAAAACGGCGAAAGAGCGTACGCCCAAATCGTACATTTTCTCGAATTTGGAAAGGATGTTCATGCTATCTGTCAGGTTCCATTGAATGTCTTGTCCCGGGTGGATGGCCCAAACGAAGTTTACTTTGTTATGGGCGGCCTCTTTCGCTAGTTCCTTGATATGCTCGGCTTCCTCGGCGGGATAAGGTTTGCGCCAGTTGGGGGAGCTGTGATAAGGATCATCTTTCGGACCATAGATATAGGTGTTCAGCTTGATCCTTCCGTAAAAGTGGATTTGCTCGATACGGTCGGCGTGGCTCCAAGGCTGTCCGTAGAATCCTTCCACGGTACCCCGGAATAATACGTCCGGATAGTCCTTGATCGAGCAGAGAGGCAGGATCTTCTTACCCTCGTCATATTTAGCTAATTGCTTGAGGGTTTGGGCGGCGTAAAACAAGGAATTATCGTCTACGATCCCGATTGTGATGCCTTTTTTAGTGATCGTCAGCGTATAGGCACCCGAGCGTTGCATTTCCGGAGTTTTGTCTTTTAGCTTCTTGATCTCTAAAGGGAGAGATTTGCCGGATTTAGCGAAAGGTAGCGCTTCTTTAAGTAGTTTGACCGCATCTGCGTCTGGATTATTTATACCCCGTAGGGTATATCCATGGGACGGTGCGTATGTCTGGCTGGAAATAGTCACCTCTTGGGGCTCGGGGAAGATTCCTAGGGATAGCTTTTGGCTATGCGTTAGGCTGCAAACGCCTAGAAGGAGCATGGTGACGAGTAAATACTTTAGTGTTTTCATATGCGATATGATTTAATGTTAACGTTCGTAAATGTAGGGAATAATTAGACACGAAGCACACGGAGGGCACGGATTTGTTCCGTGTGCTCCGTGTTTTAGATCTTATAGGGAGAATAGCAATACCCGGTTATCCGGATTTGTCCATTCATGGATCAAGCTACGCACGTCGCTATATTCGGCGGGAGTGAACTGTTGCTTGTCCAACTCGATCGTACGTACTACCTCGATCGTATTTCCTCTTGGTGTGATCGTGCGGGTTACTTTACCAAAAGGCTTGCTTATCACTTGCTCTTTTGTGGAGGTCTGCAACTTCATGCCCTCGGCGGGAGTAACCGTGTAGGTTACCTCTTCCTTGATCAGGGAGGGGAGTTCGAATAAGTTGGAACGCTTGCTGTTCAAGGCGCTCATGCCCCAGCTATCGATACCGCCTGTTATAGCCGGAAGGGTACAGATGGCGAATCCGTTTTGTGCTTCGTTCTTGGAGACGCTGACGGCTTTATTCTCCTTGATGATCGTAGGCTCTGCCTGTAGGGCGATCGACGTGCCGTTCAACGTGAGTACCTGATCTAACTCACCCCGGGCTGTTAATGCGGAAGGGGCAAGGCTGACCGCCGAAAGGTATTTGTCTTTCCCTGCGACAGTCGCTTTTACGGCAAGATTCTTGATCGTGCTTAATCCACAAGCGTCTATATCCAGATTCCCGGGATATACGGCGACTACTTCCGATTGAATGCCGACGGCGTTCAATAAGACGTTCAGAAGCTGGGTCTTCTCGGCTAATGTACCGTAAGCGTTGCGAAGGGCCGTATCGACATTGCGGATGGAATAACCCGTACAAGCGAGGGGGATGGCGCAATATCCCATGTTGTTGACTACATGGTTCCGGATGGCGTTCACCTTCTCTTCGTCGCTAGTAGCCTTTTCCGTGATATAAGAGCCGAACGTTTTGCTCTCGTAGTTTCCGGAAGTGTTAAAACGCTTATTTAGCGTAGATAATGCCTCCTTGTTGGAACTATAGCTTGAAGCGATTAGGCGGGGAATCCCGTCTTGGTTTTGAGGAAGGAAAGCTTCCCGGGAAGAGGCCGGCAGGTTACGTAAAGTCCAGCTTACCTCTTTAGCGCCGTTTCGGGTGGCTTGGGATGCTTTTGCGTCGCTACCCAATAATTGCCAAGCGAGCGGACTGTTTTCCGGTACGGAGATAGAGACCTTGCATTCCTTCACGGGAGAAGTCTCTTGTAGTCGCTCGTTGATATCCAGAGCCGGATAGTAGCCCGGTTTTGTGATAATAGAGTAATCCAAGTAAATCGTGGCCCCAAGTTCTAGGCCAGTGTGTACCACGACCATTTCCTTAAGTTGGTTATAGGCCGGAGCGTCGGCGGCGAAACGGGGCAGGACCTCCACGAAGGCGTTATCGGGTGTCTTTACGATCGTACCGTCTTTCTGCCTCGTATAGGATGAGTGAATCTTCAGTGTTTGGAAATCGGGATTGTAGACGATAAAACTCTCGCCATACGTGCTATTCATCGCAGTGTGCGTGAAGAGCGTCAATTCCATGGAGGATCGATATTCTTGGCTACCGTCGGCATGCAAGGTCCAAGCTTTCGATACCTTCCCGTACTCAGCCTCCGATGCGGCGAATGAAGTAACCGTCATCGCTAACAAGCTTAGGAGAAGAATCAGTTTATAGGTTATCTTAATCATTGTCTTTCTGTTTTTATTTCTTGATAATCAAATAGTCACCATAACTCTTATAAGCGTTCACGGCGGAACGGAAACCTTTCCAGTCGGCTGCGTCGTAGACACGCTTCTTCAACGCTAGCTTCTGGCGCAAGACGATGTTCTGGTCGCCTTCCTGCGAAAGGGAACCTTCGAAATCGGCCGCATTGCTTTGCAGGGCGTCATTCTTCGGGGCGTTCAAGAGGGTATAGCCCTTGGGGAGGCGGATGGTCTCATCTTGTTCTACCAAACGGGAGCAAGCGTCCTTGAATCCATACGTACGGTTTTCCGGTTTCGTATCGATACGCAAGAAACTCTTCACTTGATTGTAGAGGTTATTCATGACTAGCGGCTTGATAAGCATCTGGTCTCCGGCGATGATCGCGTAATCGGGGATCTCATAAGAGAACGTGATCTTGATAGGGGTCGCTTGATAGTTCTTCGGGTCCTTACCGTAATCTACACGAAGCAGTTTGGCGTTGGGGGATACGGCCAGCAATTGCTTCTCCATCGTGTTCTGCCAGTCGGATTGCCATCCGGTGGTGAAGATGCGGCGGATATTGCTGTCGGATTGTCCCTCGGCGGTGATCGTGAATTGTCCGCGGAGCGTGCCTTTCTCGTCTAGGCGATTGTCAGCGTGGATGCGGACGTAGTGGTTCTCCGGGGCGGAGACAGGGGTTAAGCGGAGGTCGGAGCCTTCGGGCACACCCGGGAGGTAGTTCTGCTGTTGCTCGGCGCTACTCCATAATTCCCGGCAGAAAGGAACCCAAGTCGGATCGAGAGGCATATACGTACCGCTCGCCAGTTTTACCACCGCCACGCAATGGTTGAAATGGTCGGCGGGGATACTTTCTACACGGCTTCCCGCCATTGTCATCGCCGAGTAAGCCTCGAAGCCGGCCATGCGGAGGAAGGCGATCAACGTACCGGCGATATCCTTGCAGACACCGCAACGATCGGTATAATTCATTTTCAGGTTGTGAAGCGTGAAACCCTCGCCTTTACCCATCGAGATTCCGGAGTAACGGATGTTATCGGCCACCCAGTGGGTTAGCACGGCTATCTTCTCCATTTCCGTTTTCTTGCCTTTGATCAGCTCTCTACCTTTTTCTGGGCTTCCGGGATCGCAGTAAAGCTTCCGTAATCCTCGTTAACCTTATTGAACCAAAGGGATTTATCCTCCCAGCGGGGAGTGCTGGACATCATGAGCTTCGGGGCAGCGTCGAATAGGTCTACCATGTTCGGTTCCTTGGCGAAAGGAAGGATATCGTCGGAGGCGAAGGTATATACTTTCCGTCCGTCCTCGTATCGCATCGAAGAGGTACATTCGCCTTGGTAGAACTGGAATTGCAACTCTTTCTCCATCGGCATGGATACCCGGTACACCTTGCGCACGGTAGGCTCGGTAGCCCAGAAGGGGACGATATCGTAAAACTGTCCTCGCATAGGAGGGATGAAACGCTCGTCGTCGTCACCCGCCGTCAGCAAGGCGTAGGTGAAACCTTTCTTGGCGATCTCGTACTCCACGATATCTCCCGGTTGCAAGCGGCCCACTTCCAGCATGATCTGCCGGGCGCCCCGTAGATGGCACGTGCGGGGGCGGCGTAGTCGCAAGCTGGGTTACGTCGAGATTGATCACGTCGCCGTTCGCACGGTAGATCGTGGCGTAACGAAACTCGGCGTGCGCCGTCAGCGGGTCGTAATCGTATTTGATGATACGGTTGGCGACGGCTCCTTTGGAAGTCTGTACCTTAAAAGCCTTGCATACGGCGAAAGCCCCCGAGCCGGTAGGTTGTACCGTTACGGCGGTGCTATCCAGCAAGGTGACGCAGTCGTATCCTGCATAGGCTTGCGATTTCTCCAAGGTAGGATCTTGCGGGTATCGGCAAGAATCCTGCCCGTACATAGGCGATAAGGCCAATAGGGAGACCGCGGTGATTGTTAGAATTCTTTTCATGTTTATAGTGTTTTTGTAATGATATTTCTCGCCAGCTCCCGGCAGGCGGCACGGTCGATCTTGCCGCTTCCGGTTTGGGGGATCTCGCTTACCTTTATGATGTGCCTCGGACGGAGGTACTTGGGCAGGCTGGCGAGAACCTCTGTTAGCATCTCACCTCGTAGGTTTGAGGCAAGCAGTAGCACGACCGCCTCTCCCAACCGAGGGTCGGGGGCGGCGGTGATGGCATAGGGGCGGTCGAGGTAGGGTCGTAGCC
>ERZ859817.117-NODE-117-length-61241-cov-2.575524_pt1 | contig 61241 bp, 63 predicted proteins | sample MGYA00509986_ERZ859817 | MGnify/ENA primary metagenome ERZ859817 (study PRJEB30046, sample SAMN00715155) | human gut metagenome | study: EMG produced TPA metagenomics assembly of the A metagenome-wide association study of gut microbiota in type 2...
GCGTAAGCTTTAAACGCACACTTGCCAATCATAATTTTTTCGGCTTCATCGCAGCTCTCCATCCATTTCTTTTGAAACTTCGTATCATAGACGGAAGCCGTTTTTTCGGGATTCATCTTTTTGGTGGTATCAACGCATTTCTGCTGGAATATAACCGCTTCGATCATAATGGTCAAGAAACCGATAATGCCCGCAAGAAACAGAGCGCCACTGGTTTCAGTTTTAAAAGTTTCAAATCCGTTGGCATAAGATGCCGCAATAAGGAAGTAAGAGAGGATAAAGGCTGCGCTTGTTACCCAAAGCACGATGGATAGTTTTTCGTCAATCGTATCGGACATTTCCTCATTTTCGCCGTCCCAAGATGCAAGTAGTTTTGTTGCGCTTTGATAAATAGGAACGCAGACCACCGGCACAATTACCGCTGCCGCTAACATCAGCCACGGAGCGATATATGTCCCAAAAAACATTCCTGCGGTTTTCATTCCGCCCGCCAGCGTGTTCAGCCCGTATTTTGCCGAGCAAAAGCCTATTGTTCCGCCGATAATGAAGCATATTACCATAATAAGCATAAATTTGGGCAGGGCTTTCCGATTTGCCCTCTTAATTTCATTTTTATCCATTATCTTCTTCCTCCTGTAAATAAAAAACTTCTTCCACCGCGACGCCGCACACTTTTGCAATCGTTAAGGCAAGGGTAACGGACGGCGAATAATCGCCACGTTCAATCAAACTGATCGTCTGCCTTGATACACCGCATAAGCGTCCCATTTCCTGCTGATTAACATTCAGTGCAGCCCTGCGTTCCTTTAAACGATTTCGCAGTATCATATAGCACCTCCGTCTGACAATTTTGCTTGTCTATTTGACAACTTTCATTGTCAAAATGTATTATACTCTTGTCATTCTGATCCGTCAAGGTTAAATTATTGCATATGGTCAAAACAATCAAAACAGTTTCACCCAAAAAAAACAAAACACTCAGCTTCTCACCCACTGGAATCCATAAACATCCGATGCCCTGTAATAGTTGTGTGAATCCATTGTTCCAAATAATTTCAAAATCAAAGAAATATACAAGCTTTTGCGTTCCGTACTTATATCATATGCTACGAGTGCTTCAATAATCTCCGGCATGGTAATACTGTGGGTTTCATCCGTCCGTTCCATGTACCACTTTTATCTTTAATCCTACATAATCTGCTATCATCCTCGCAGTCGTTCCGGTTCCGGACAGATTATGTTGCTGTAAAATTTCTTTATTTTCCATACACCATTTTAACATATCCTGTTTTTTTCCGTCATGGGCAATTAATGCTATATTTTTTTGTTTTCCAATCGTCATTGTAAGATATTTAATCATCTGCGTACCTCCATCTGCCATTTCTATATATATTCTGTAAAAAAATGATATATCGTTCTGGACTTAAATACTTTATATGCTGGCAATATACAACTTGGAAATTCCGAAGTATTACATGAATTAGGATAGAATTGAGTTTCAAAACATACACCGCTTCGTTTCTTATAAACTGCACCGTCTTTTCCTATCTGACCATTTAAAAAATTTCCTGTATAAAACTGCAATCCACATAAATCAGAATAAACATCCATTCCAATTCCACTATCTGCCCCGTACAATTTTGCAACTTTCCTCAACTTTCTGTCATTTTGAAATATATAATTATGATCATAACCTCCAGCAATTTTCATCTGTGGATTGTCTGCATCTATATCTTTTCCTATCTGCTTTCTTTTACGGAAATCAAATGGTGTATCAGAAATATCAATAATCCTGCCTGTCGGAATCATATCGTTACCTATCTCAAGTATCTGTCCCGAATATATTTCCGTATAATGTTTAAGAATTGTACCTGAATTGTGCCCATCCAAATTGAAATAACTATGGTTTGTAGGGTTAACAACAGTAGTCATATCACTAAGCATTTCATAATCAATTATAAATTCATTTTTATCTGTGAGGCTATATCTGATTGTCTGTTTTAAATTCCCCGGAAATCCCTGTTCCATATGGGGACTGTATCGTTCCATTTGCACAAACTCACAGACGTCATCCTTTCCATTTTTTACGCTGTAAAGTTTATGGTGCGATCTGTTAAAACCACTGTGAAGGTTATTTTGATTATCATTTTTATCTAACAGGTATTTTGTACCTTCTATTGTTACTTCTGCTCCTGCAATACGATTAGCATTTCTGCCGATATATGCACCAAATCCTGTATCCTGTTCATAATAATCCGTCAAATTATCATAACCAAGTACCACATCGCGATTTCTTCCATGCCTGTCAAGTACATAAACTGATAATACCAATGCCCCAAAATCGGATAATTCTACACACATTCCTCTGTTATTTGTCAATAGAAATCTGTGTGCTTTTTCTCCCTCTTTTGTTATTCCAAAATCTGTATGCCACATTGCACTCACCTATTCATCCATTATATCATCCACTACTACGCTTTTATTATTGTGTTCCATTCTTTTTCTGTACTCTCTTGGTGTAATCTTGTATCTATCCTTAAAAACACGGTTAAAAGTTCTTTGACTTTCAAACCCACAATCAAGACATATATTTGTAATGGAATCCATTGTATTTTCTAGTGCCGCAACTGCATAATTTAATCGGACTCCATTCACATATTTACTAAAATTACAGTGAAATGTTTTTGCAAACATTCTTGATAACACATATTTACTTACACACAAATCGTATGCCATTTTTTCAAGACTGATTTTCTCTCTAAAATTTTTGGCTACATATTCTACCGCATTATAAATCAAGTCATCACTCCCTACTGTGCTTTTATCAATCATTTGCATTTCTGTGAAAACATGGGCAAGAATTATCTGCACATATGCCAGTATCAGCATGGAATTTCCCTCTGTTATTTCTGCCAGATATTTTATGGCATTTACTACATCAGGATGCACTCGCTCTTTTTTTACAACTGGATTCTTCGGGCTGTATATCTGCAACGCTTTATAATAGGAAGGAAACAAAGTTGGATCAAGATACAGGTATATTACCTTATTTTCTTTTTCCCCAAACACCTGATAATGATGTATTACATTTGGGAACACGATTGCAAAATCACCCTCGTCCATGTGATACAATTCTTGTCCAACTCCAAGCTCAATATTCCCATCAGTTACATACACTACCTCTATTGCTTCGTGTAAATGTGGTGGAAAATGCACTGTTTTCTTCCACTCTACCGCTATTCCATCAGTTTTGTTCTCATATACCAATAACACTCGCAAGCAACTCCTTTTAATTTATAATGTCAGTTGTCTAATCCGGCATTAACTTGTTACATTTCCAGTTTTTATAATACTGACAATTTATTTCCTCTATATCATGAATATTTTCCCCTTCAATAATAGCTTTTGCAAGTATATCCATTTCTTTTTTCAGCCTGGAAGGAAGTACTGCAAGCCCCATCAATCAGCTCATATACTGTATGTGAACCAATATAGCCAGCCCCGCCTAAAACCAAAATCCTCATAATAAAACCTTCTTTCTATTTCATAACACTTTTATGCCGCCATATTTTCTTATTCTCAAATCTTTACAGGAACCGTTACCGAATACATTATCCATTCCGGATTTATAAGACTCTACATATTCATTCTTAACAAATGCCTGTATTGTTCCAGCAAAACCACCGCCATGCACCCTGCATACACCGTTTTCTCCCAAAAGCATTTCACTTACAATCAGTGCAACGGAAACATTCTGATTTTTTATATCCTGATTTGAATAAACATTCTGCAAATATTTAAAAGAAGAATTACCAGAAGCTTTCACATTCTCCAAAAATGCTCCTATATTTCCTGACTTCAATGCTCTTACTTCTTTCTGTACTCTTTCATTCTCACAAATAAAGTGTATCGCACGAAGGACACACCTATCCCCAAGTTTTTCTCTTAAATTATGAATGTTTTCCAGTACATCATTTGCAGATACATCACGCAGCACTTTTTTTCCAAAATATTTTGCAACAAGTTTCATTTCCTTCGGAACTGCCGCATATTCATCTGTCAAATCAGCATGAGAGCCTTTTGTATCCGTAATACATAGTCTATAACCATACTTTTCCATATCAAAATCAATTTTTTCAACCTGTGGATTTTCCGGATTGGCAAAATCAATATGAACAAGATTTCCCGTAGAACTTGCCATCTGATCCATCAGACCACAAGGCTTTCCGAAATAAACATTTTCAGCATACTGTCCAATAATGGCTATCTCTGTCGCTGAAACTTTTCCACAATTATAAAGTCCAGACAAAATCGTTCCTATCAGTGTTTCAAATGCTGCCGAAGATGAAAGTCCCGCACCAATCAGCACATCACTTGTTATATATGCCTGAAAACCTCCAACTGCATATTTTCTCTCAAGGAATCCAGAAACCACACCTTTTATCAAAGCCTTTGTTGTTTCCTTTTCTTTTTCATTTACAGATACATCATCAAGCCGTATAATGATTTCATCGTAGTTATCAGAAACTAATCTGATTACATTATCATCCGTCTTTTTTACGATCCCAATAGTATCAAGATTAACTGAGGCTGCCAAAACCTCTCCGTTCTGATGATCCGTATGGTTGCCGCCAATCTCACTTCTTCCCGGAGCACTGAACAATTCCACATCTCCCGGCTTATAGCACTGCTCAAATTTCTTTATTGCATTGATATAGCGTTCCCTCTGGTAAGAAATCTTTGCCTCATCAGCATAAATGTCTAAGAGTCTTTCATCATATGCACCATCCAGAAAACTACGAATCAATATCTCTATCTGCATCTCAAACACCTCACTTCAAACAAAACTTAGCGGATAATGAAAGAATAGTGAATATCTTTTTCTGCATTAATCCGATAATCATCTTCCACATCACTTCCCCAGCTATCAATTCCACCAACTCCTCTTACTGCACCATAGACACAAAGGACTGTTCTTCTTGCTGGTGGCAGTTCCTCATGGTGTGTTGCGTTTTCAATCTCTGATGCTGTATAAGGTAGGCATGAAAAAGCAAATGCCTTGTCGTTTTTCTCTATTCTTAATGTCTGTGCTGAACTATCCGTTCTGCTATTATCAAGACTTGTATGTCTTGTAATCTCCAGCCACTCTGTATCCATTCTCATACCACATTCCTGTGGAACCAGATATGGTGTCAGTCTCAAATCTGATACCTCATAAACTCCTTTTTCTGCCCCTGCCTTTCTGTCCGGATAGGTTTCCCCCGATAATCCCTTGTACATATATTTATCTGCAAGTGTCGGCATAATAAACCTCATTCCGAATACCGGAAGTTCTGGCAGTCCCTTTACTCCTGTGTAATCCACATCCACCTTGATATTTCCAATTGCATCAATTGTATAAGATACAATGACTGTTGTTACTGGATTGCTGACAGTCTCATAGGTATATTTCACAATTATTTCCCCGGCAGCCACATCACCGCCATAGCTATTATTGTCCGGAGCATACTGCTTTTGCCGTTCACCGTCCATAATAACTTCCGTTTTTTTACAGTCAATGAACATATCCGATGCGAGCCAGCTTCCACTTTTAATATGAAACCTGCTGCCTCTGTCATTATCTGTTAATGCTCTCCAAAAAGTAGGCTTTGGACAACGATACAGCCATTCATAACCTTTTTTTACTATAGACTCTATACCGCCCTGTGAATAAGAGAATATATAGTCAAACCCTTCTCCATGTACGCCAAGTGTATAATCTCCATATACAACTCTCAATTTATTCTTATCTGTATAAGCCATAGTAATACCTCACTTCCTGCATAGCTGGTTTTTCCTTACGGTCTGCAAATACGATTCCATTTCCTGAAAACTCATAATCAGAAGGCTTATCATCAAAGTCTCCACCATAACGCAAAACTTCTTTTCCTGTCACTTCATCTTTCACGAAAAGTGCCTGATCAATGAAATCCCAGATAAATCCACCGTGGTACATCTCATACTTATCTATTAACTTCATATAAGTACCAAGTCCTCCCATCGAATTACCCATATCATGCATATACTCACACAAAAGATAAGGTTTCTTTGGATTATTATTTAAATATTCCTCCACTTCATAAGGCTTTGCATACATTCTGCTCTCTACATCTGATATGGTTTCCTCATAATTACGGTCATAGAAAGAGCTTTCATAATGAACAAATCTGCCATCCTGCTTTTCCTTGAAGTAAGTATTCATTGCTTCTATGTCATCACCCGCATAAGATTCATTTCCTAAAGACCAGAAAAGAATTGCTGTATGGTTTTTAAAAGTTTCAAAATTACTCCTAGCCCTGTCAACAACAGCCTCCCGCCATTGCGGAATAGAACAAGGTACGCTGCATGATGGTTCAATCACACCAAGTTTTTGGAATGTTCCATGACTTTCCATATTCGTTTCTGCCATTACATAGATACCAGCTTTATCACACAGGTAATACCACGGTATCTGATCCGGATAATGGCAGGTGCGTACCGCATTGATATTATTTCTAATCATACAATCAATGTCTGCTGTCATTTCATCCATACCGATGCTTCTTCCTGTCTTTGCACTCCACTCATGACGGTTTACGCCGGTAATGACAAGACGTTTACCATTTAAATAGATTACCTTGTCAATCATTTCAAGTCTTCTGAAACCTATGTCATATGGAATTATCTCTAATATTTCTCCATCTTCGCTTCTAAGCTCTACATATGCGTGATACAAATATGGGAAGTGATTATCCCATGCCTTAACACTTCCAACCTCAGTATCAATCACTCCTACAAGACTTCCATCCTTTTCCTCTAAGGTGATATTGTCCTCTGCCACCTGATTATTTTCTCGGTCTTTTAAAACAAAATGGGCAGCTACTTTCTTTCCTTCTGGAGCAGTTACTTTCATCTTTACCGATACCCTGCCGCTTACATTATCCTTGTTTAGTGTCGGCTGAAACCATACATCTTCCAAATGCACCTCTGGCACTGCTTTTAAAGTTACATTTCTGAAAATTCCAAAAAAGCGGAAAAAATCCTGATCCTCCAAAAATGCTGCCGTACTCATTTTGTGGACCTGAACTGCCAGCACATTTCCTTTTTCTCTAATAAATGGTGTCAGATCAAATTCTGACGGTGTAAAGCTATCCTCCGCATATCCTACAAATTGACCATTCAGCCACAGATACATTGCTTCTTCCACACCTTCAAAACAGATACAGATTTTCTTTTCACGCATTTGCTCGCTCAAATCAAATCGTTTGATATAAGATCCGACAGGATTATACTCTGCCTCAGAAAACATTCCTGCCTCGTCCCCGGTACTCTCCATACTATACGCACCCCTGTGATATTCTTTTCCCTCCCACGGATACATTGTATTGATATAGCGTATTTTGTCATAGCCTGCCAGTTCGATATGCCCAGGAACCATAATCTTAGCAAATGAAGATGCATCAAAATTTTCCTCATAAAAATTTTTCGGTCTATCCATTACATTTTTGCTAAAAGCAAACTCCCATTGTCCATTTAATGACTGCATCAATGGATTCTCCGATTTTTCCATATCTGCATAATCTATATAGTAGCAATGGTCGCTGTGTGCATCCAACTGGTTTACACGGAACACTTCCGGATCGTCTAACCATTTCATATCAGCATTCATAATAATTCTCCTTTTTTCTTATTTTCTATATAACCCCTAAAGACAAACTTCAGGGGCTATTTTCATTACTGATTCTGCATATTTTCTTTTAATTTCATATTTGCACTCTCTACATTAAGGAATGAAAGAATGACTGTAATAATTATGTCAAATATGAACGGAAGCCACAAATACATAAAATACATCATATTAATACAGCTATCTGGCTGAACCGCGTTGTCAAGGTTAATATATCCACTTATATCCAGCATCCAGCCTGAAAGTGCAATACCAATACCTCCACCGAGTTTTACGCCTAATGAAGTACAAGAGAACATGGAACCGTCAATTCGCTTTCCACTCTTTAAATAAGTATGTTCTGAACATTGTGCAATTACTGCGCTCATGTCTCCCTGCCAAGGTCCTTCTCCAAGGGATGTAAGAACTGTAAATAAGAGCATCAACGGAACACTTCCCAGATAACCTGCCACTGCAACCATCAGACGACATACTGTAGCAAGCATATAACTATACTTGTTTAACTTATACATTCCTTTCATTTTTGAAACAAGTGCAGGTGTAATGGCAAGTGCAATGATCAATGGAATATTATTCGCCCATGAAAATACACCGAACAAATTCTCATTCAGTAATACATATGTCATAAAAAAGATTCCTACATTCACCATAGAAGCACGAAGCTGCTGAAGAATGTAAATCACGCAAATCATTGAAAAATATTTATTACTAAAGAGAAGTTTTATTATCTGCTTAAAAGAAAGTTTGTCATCTTTCTCTCCTGCCACACTATTATCTTTTAATTCTTCATCTGACAGCTCTTTTACTGAAAACACAGCAAGTGTATTGGTAATAATACCTATAATACAGTAAATAAATGCGATAGTTCTCCATGCAGCTGCACCGCCACCAAACATTTCTACTGCACCAACAGTAACAGACTGGATGACTAGATTTGTACCAAATGAGAACATGAAACGGAAAGAACCCATCTGAACACGCTCTTTACTGTTTTTTGTTACCAGTGATGTCAACGCTGCATACGCAATATTATTAGCAGTATAAAATACAGCATTAAGCAATGTATATGCTATAAAAAACCATGCATACTGAGCTGTTTTTCCAAGACTTGTCGGAATTGCAAATACACCAAACAACGTGACGGCACAACCAAAGAATCCATAGAACATCCACGGTCTTGCCTTCCCCATCTTACTCTTTGTATGGTCTATCATTGTACCGAAAAATATATCCGTAACTCCATCAAATAATTTTGATACTGCTATCAATGTACCTACTATGCCTGAATTTAACCCAACTGTATTTGTCAGGTAAATCATGACAAATGATGATAGAAAAGCATATACTACATTTCCTGCAATATCTCCCGTTCCGTAACCTACTTTGTTATACCATTTCAGGTATGTTTTTTCTTCCATGAGAATTTCTCCTTTCACAAATACCTATTCTTTTGCCTCGTTTTGTTCCACAACTTTATTATGATTAGTATATAAAAAATAAGCCAAAAATGACATATCATAAATTGGACAAAATATACACAAAATGATAAAATTAATGAACATAAGTATTATATTGGATAGATTTTTGGTCATTTTTAACATATGTTTTTTTATATTTCAATACAAGGAGGCACACATGTACACAAATAATGCATATCTCAATCACTCAACGATTGATAAAAAAGATAAATCCAAGCCGCTTGTTGTAACTATGTGTGGAACATATAAGCTCTACACACGCCCTAAACTACCTACCTGGAGGCCTCGAGGCAGACTTGATTTCCAGTTGATTTATATTGCTGCCGGAAAAGCCCATTTTCATTTTGGTCGTAATAGTGAAGAAGAAACTATTGTTCATGCCGGACATATGGTTTTATATCGTCCAAAGGAGGCTCAAAAATATGAATATTATGCCGAAGATCAGACAGAAGTCTACTGGGTTCATTTTACAGGTAGCGATGTAACAAATATATTACGCTCTTATGGATTGACCGATAGCAAAAAGGTATTTTACTGTGGTTCTGGTCCCTCCTATCAGAATCTTTTTCGTGCAATGATAAATGAATTACAGATGTGTAATGATAGTTATCAGGAAATGCTTGAAATGTATTTAAGACAAATTTTTATAAAACTGCAGCGATACTTTAATAACAGCATAAGAATAGATAATTCCCATGCTACAGAAGCTATTGACATGGCTATTGCCTATTTCAATGAACATTACAGTGAATCAATCAGCATTGAAGAATACGCTAAAAAAACACATGTAAGTACAAGCTGGTTTATACGCAATTTCAAACTTTATGTTGGTTCTACACCAATGCAATTCATTTTACAAAAACGCATTTGCAATGCAGAAGCCCTGCTCTTGAATACTGAATATAACATAAACGAAATTGCACAAATTGTTGGCTATGATAATTCTTTATATTTCAGCCGCATGTTCAAAAAGATAAAAGGCATATCTCCCTCAGAATACCGCAAAAATATATAATAAACTACAACGGACAGAGAATATTTACATACTCTCTGCCCGTTGCAATTTTTGTCTATTTATTTTTTTATTTTGGCAAGTAATATCCCCCTTTGTGTTTTATAATGACAGCGTAAACAGAAAGGAGATGAACTTCCATGAGAAATAAACTTCACAACTTTATCGAAAATATACTTAGCTTTTATGCAACTTTCTTCACAAGAGGATTTTATCGTTTTTAAATATCATTCCATACTTTCCTCGATTCGCCCATCCTGTTTGTTGTAAAATAAAAATGTAGGTGATTGCAAAGCTGATTAATCTATGGAACGGAATATAAAAAAGCAACAGAAAATATGCAGCGTCGTTACTCAAAGAAAGCGTTTCCGTGGGATAATGCATGCATTGAATCCTTCCATTCAATTATCAAACGTGAATGGCTCAACCGCTTTAAAATTCGCGATTACAAGCAGGCATACCGTTTGATTTTCGAATATCTGGAAGCTTTCTACAATACGAAACGAATTCATAGCCATTGTAACTATATGTCACCAAATGAATTCGAACGAGTATATGAAAGAACACACACTGAGGCTGAGCTTCTGGCGGGTTAAAATGGGGAAAAATTTCTCATTTTAACTTGTACTAAATCTTGACATAGAACCACTTTTATGAACATTTCTTGGAACAATAATCTCATCGCCTGCCTTACAGACTGAAAGTACCATATTCTGTACTGCCTGCGTTGTTCCACCAACCATGAAAAAAGCATGCTCTGCACCAAACGCATCTGCCGTCAGCTCTTCTGCCACGTTTATGTCCTGGAACATCAAACGGCACTATTCTTTTTTCCTGAATCTTTCGATAGCCTCATACAATGGAGCTGATGCCTGTCTTTTTAAATTCATTTCCTCTCTCCCTGCCATTATATTATCGCAACGGTTGCCAGATTTCCGTATAATACAAATTCTAAATTTTCGTAAAATACGGACTTTGGCTTGCTGCCAACGTAAAATGTGTGCCGTAAGGCACAAAAAGGCGTGATTAATTTTAAATTAATCACGCCTGTGGTATATTCAATCATTCTTTTATTAATCCCTGTACATGTACGTATACATATTACTTCATATATACAAAGCACTGAGATTCTGACCTTTCAGAGTTTATCCAAGTAAGTCACTGTTACCGCTCTTATTGACCGTTTCACAAGATGATATGCTCTCTCGCATGATAATTTTAAAATCAACTTATAAAATTTGAGCTTCTAACTCAATCAATAATGTGTGCCCTCGTCACACTCGGCAACCGACCCGCCCGTCCGCAAGGCTTAACATGTAATCATGTGGTCTGTATTTACGATATCTTTTTATATCCAAAATACCTTTAAAATATAATATAACTGTCTGCTGGTGTCAATAACATTTTTTATATTTACTTCATATTTTACCTGAACTTTTCGAATATATTACATTATTAACCCTGAAACCTAAAGACATTATTTACTTTTTATTTGTTACCATACAACTTCCGTGCTACCGCAAATGCTTCCTCAGGAATCCCCATTTTTCTATACATTTCCTTCCAGTCTTCTGTAAGTTGTCCTTTTAATTCAAGCTGTGTTTTCCTGTTTATACCCGAAAATACCCCAAACCATTTACGGACATCCGGATTGCTTTTGTAAAAACTGCCACCCTCATGCTTTATCTGCATGTCCATAACTGCTGTTATCTGTAACATAAGATGCAATTCACCGGTTACATCAGACGCCTCCATGAGAACATCAGGTCTTTTATTGTAAAAGTCCATAAAGTACTGCATAGCACCCTTTGTATCCTCTTTTGCAAGAAAAGACGACAAAACTGCTTTCAGCTCCCTTGTTTCGGCTTTTTCGCCAACCATTCCAACCTTGCATTCCTTTACCTTGATATTGTTTACTCTCACCCACACAAGCAATAAGAATTCAGATATAAAGCCAAACACACGCCTGTGGTATGAATCCTTATCAGTCTCCATATCAATGCGTTTCTGAACCTCAAAGAATATCGTAAACAGCCACTCAGCATATTTATCAAAAAGCTCTTTAGATGTGACTATCATATTTCCAAAATATGTCTCATTGCCATTAACAAGCTGTATAAATGTATCATAATACTCGGGATATAATTCCTTAATAACTTCACCTGTCATATCAAGCGCAGTTACATTATGATTAGCAGAAAATCCGTAATGATATGAATTATTAAGAACGACTCTCTTGGTTGTAACAAGTTCGTACTCCTTAAAAATCTGCTCATACTGCTTTTCATTCATAATATGCTCATTCTCATCAATAAGAAATCTTCTGTAATGGCATGTTCCAACATAATTAATATCATGCACATTTTTCCATATCCAGTATAATCCTGTAAGCTCACTATAATAACCATTAAGCGCCGATATATTATCTCCTGTATCGTCTCTTAGATACCCTAACGGGGAATTAATGGCTGTACCTACCTGAAGCGGAACATACATATTATCATCAGGTTTTGTAAAATGTTTATGTGTAAGTGTGTAAATTGTTAAGTCCATATTCACCCTTTATGCCAGAAATCCACAGGCTCATACTCCTGCAATTTTGCAAGAAACCCAAGTTTTCCAAGCTCCTCCTGAATTAAATCCAGTGTCTGTTCGTCATCCGCAACAATTGTATGATAATGATATCCTGATGTCACATTCATCAACAGGCTGCTCTTTCCATTTGCAATTTCCTCAAGATATTTCCTGATATCACGCCTTGAGTGAATATTCATATCTGCTCTTATAACACCATATACCTTGTGATATACGAAAACATCTCTTATCCAGCCACCCATGTCAACTATTGCTCCGAGTTCTGCTTCCACCTCATCATCTCCATGTTTAACCTTAAGTATACGGCTGTATTCCTGCTTATCATTAAGCACATAGCCTCTGTTAGTTGAGAAAACATCTATATTCTTCGCACGGATAAGTGCTATATCCTGCACTATAACCTGCCTGCTGACATCTAATATCTGTGCAAGCTGTGTACCCGGCACAGGACTTGACGAATGTTTTAATATATCTACTATCTGATTTCTTCTCTCTTCTCCGTTCATTGCTACAACTCCCCGGTTCACCCCAACAATGATTACTCCTGTACAGGATGAAGATTTTTTAGTGAAATGTCCATAATTGGTGCAGAATGTGTAAGTGCACCACTTGATACAAAGTCTACACCAAGGTCAGTAATTTTTGCAATGTTTTCTTTAGTTACATTTCCAGAAACTTCAACTAAAGCTTTTCCACCAATTATATTCATAGCCTCACGCATATCCTCATGACTCATATTATCAAGCATAATAATATCTGCGCCTGCCTCAACAGCTTCACGCACCATTGAAAGGTTCTCAACTTCAACTTCTATCTTTCTTACAAATGGTGCATATTCCTTAGCCATTGTAACTGCCTGCTTAACCCCGCCCGCAGCACCTATATGGTTATCCTTAAGAAGCACTCCGTCTGTAAGATTATATCTGTGGTTATTACCACCTCCGATTCTGACAGCATACTTCTCAAATATACGGTTATTAGGTGATGTCTTTCTTGTATCAAGAAGCTTTGTCTTAGTTCCTACAAGCAGCTTCGCAACACCGTTAGTATATGTCGCGATTCCACTCATTCTCTGGAGATAATTAAGTGCTGTTCTTTCTCCGCACAGAAGAACTCTTATATCTCCTCTTACAACTGCCATCTTCTGACCTTTCTTAACCTCTTCCCCGTCTTTTGCAAAAAATGTAATCTCTACATCTTCATCAAGCAGTTCAAATGTTCTTGCAAATACCTGCAGACCACATATTATTCCATCCTGCTTGCATATAAGCTCGACTTCTCCAAGTTTTGGTTCTGGCATAACACTGTTAGTTGACACATCCTCACTTGTAATATCTTCTTTAAGTGCTCCAAGAATGAGCGGATCCACATTTAACTTTAAAGTAACTTTATCAAACATATCATTTCTCCATTTCTATATATTATGCGTAATTCTTCTTCTGGCTTTCTTCATAGGCTTTATCTGCCTCTTCAATCTTTTTATTGACTAATTCTGCATATTCTCCGTCAATTTTCGACTCATCTGCATATTTTTCTGCATCAAATGTATCAAAATATGTAATCTCATCCTGTGTCGGTTTTACAACTGCATTTTCAGTAATATCAAGTGCTGCCCTCTTTGCAAACACAAGACTTTCAAGAAGTGAGTTGCTTGCAAGCCTGTTTCTTCCATGAACTCCGTTGCAGGCTGTCTCGCCTATTGCATACAGGTTATCCATTGTTGTTCTGCTCTCATGGTCTACCTTAATTCCTCCCATGAAATAGTGCTGTGCAGGAACAACCGGAATACACTCTTTTGACGGGTCATATCCCTTATCAATACAATACTGCACTATATTAGGAAAATGCGTTTTTAATTCTTCTTCAGGTATTGTCCTTAAATCTTCCCATACAAAATCTGTATTGTCCTTTGCCATCTGTTTTCTAATCTCTTCTGTAAGCAGGTCTCTTGGAAGCAGTTCATTAACAAATCTTTTTCCATTCTTATCATAAAGCTTTGCGCCTTCGCCTCTTACTGATTCAGATATAAGAAAGCTCCTGTCTTCCTCTTTGTCAGAATAAAATGTTGTTGGATGAATCTGGACATAATTAATATCCTTTAATTCTACTCCATGCTTTATAGCAATTGCAATTGCATCTCCTGTAAGATGTCTGAAATTCGTTGAATGTCTGTATAAACCACCAATTCCACCTGTAGCAAGTACAACATCTGAAGTTTCTACCTTAATAAGCTCTCCATTTTCTGTCCTTATAACCGCACCAAGGCATCTGTTATCTCTGCTTATTATATCAAGCAGTCTTGTGTATTCCATAATTGTCACATTGGGAAGAGTTCTCACCTTCTCTAACAGATGGCTTGTTATCTCTTTACCTGTAATATCTTCATGGAATATTATCCTGTTAGATGAATGAGCTCCTTCTCTTGTGTATGCAAGACTTCCGTCAGCCTCTCTTGCAAATCTTGCTCCACAATCGACAAGATCTTTTACTACATCTGCTGATGAACGGATCATTATTTCAACAGATTTCTTATCATTTTCATAATGGCCGGCTTTCATTGTATCTTCAAAATAACTGTCGTAATCTTCTTCACATTTTAGCATACACATACCGCCCTGTGCCAGAAATGAATCACTGCTCTCACAATCAGACTTTGTTATCATAAGAATCTTCTTATCGGCAGGCAGATTCATTGCCATATACAGACCAGAACAGCCACATCCGGCTATCAGCACATCTGTTTTAATTGTATTATTCATAGGATACCTCCATTCTTTCTGCGCTTACTATAATCTTACTTTGCAAGCTCAAGCATTCTTGTAAGCGGCTTCATTGCTTTCTTTGCAACTTCTTCATCTACAAACACTTCATTATTTTCCTGTTCAAGAACATCAAGCACCTTATCTAAGGTTACCATCTTCATGTTGACACATACCTGATCAGGTTTTAATGTATACAGTTTCTTGCCAGGTGCCTTTTTTCTTATCTCACCAAATACACCATCAACTGTTGCAATTATGAATTCCTCACAATCTGTATCTACAACATAATCAATAATTCCTGATGTACTGCCTATGTAATCAGCATATTTTAGCACTTCCTCTGTACATTCAGGGTGTGCTGCAAGCTTTGCCTGCGGATATTTCTTCTTAGTTTCAACGACCATATCCTCTGTTATCGCGACATGTCTTGGACAGAAGCCTTTATTAAGAATCACATTTTTCTCTGGCACCTGCTTTGCAACGAATCTTCCAAGATTCTGATCAGGAATAAAGAAGATGTTTTTATTAGGAAGGTTCTTTACTATCTTTACCGCATTTGATGATGTCACACAGACGTCTGAATAAGTCTTTAGCTCTGCTGTTGAATTGATGTAACAGACAACTGCAAGGTCATCATACTGTTCACGCATCTTAAGAATTTCTTCCTTAGTTGCCATATGTGCCATTGGACAATCAGCCCCCGGCTCTGGCATAAGCACCTTCTTTTCCGGATTAAGAATCTTAGCACTCTCACCCATGAACTCAACACCCGCAAATACTATAATATCCTGATCTACCTTAGTAGCTACCTTGCTAAGATAGAATGAATCCCCAACATAATCAGCAACTTCCTGAACATCTTCATCTACATAATAATGTGCAAGAATAACTGCATTCTTCTCTTTTTTCAACTTTAAAATATCACTTGTAACTGACATATTGCTTCTCCAATCGTTAAGGTTTACATATGCTTGACTTGCGTTTTACATACATTGTGCTAGAGTATACCACGAATGTTTACATGTGACAAGACAGTTGTAAAATTTTCTGTATAGTTGGGGTGTTCCCGTGCTGTAATGGGTGGCTCTGCATGCTGGGGTAATGGCTCAGTTCTTCGCAGCCTGAGGCTTGGGAATTCTGCTCTATGTATATGCTTTCACTCGCAACCAGACCAAACTCGCCCTCCTGGCTCGATTGGTCTTTTTTCGCACATCGTGTGCGAAAATTGCTATGTAGTGAAGCAGAATTCTCCAAGCCTCACGGCTGCTTCGCATTCGCCATTAACGCAGTATGCAGAGCCACCCGTCACAACACGCCAACACTCCCAACTGTGTGACTTCCGATGTAAAAAATTCCCAGAGAAATCATTACTTTGCCGATTTCTCTGGGAATTTTTACTATTTATTATATTATCTGCCACTAATCTTCTTCAATATGTTCCCGTCCCTGTGCGATTATGCTTCTTACATGATCGTCTGCCAGTGAATAGAATATTGATTTACCTTCTCTTCTGTTCTTAACCAACTTGTTCTGTTTCAATATTCTTAGCTGATGAGATATTGCAGACTGTGTCATATTGAGAGCCTGTGCTAAATCACATACGCACACTTCTGCCTCAAATAATACATACAGTATTCTAATTCTCGTTGAATCACCGAATACCTTGAACAATTCTGCAAGGTCATATAATTCATTCTCATCTGGCATTGTTTCATTAACTATCTTTAATAAGTCCTCATGTATTTCTATTGACTCACAGCATTCACAATCTGCCATTATATTACCTCTTTCTTTATAAGTTCTTTACGAATAATGCTCTTATTGCATTGATTACAGCAATAACCATTACACCTACATCTGCAAATATTGCTACCCACATGTTTGCTATACCTATTGCACCAAGCACCAGACATATAAGCTTTATGCCTATTGCAAAATAAATATTTTCATAAACAATACGTAAGCATTTTCTTGATATCTTAATTGCCTTTGATATCTTTAACGGGTCATCGTCCATCAATACTATGTCAGCTGCTTCTATAGCGGCATCACTTCCTAATGCGCCCATTGCTATTCCGATATCTGCTCTTGAAAGTACCGGTGCATCATTGATACCATCACCTACAAATGCAAGCTTTTTCTTTGATTTCTTATGTTCTAACAGCTCCTCAACCTTAGAAACCTTATCTGCCGGAAGCAATTCACTGTACACAGCATCTATATTTAATTCTTTAGCTACAGCATCTGCTACATTCTTTGCATCACCGGTAAGCATTACTGTCTTACGTACTCCAGCTTTCTTAAGTTCTTCTATAGCCTGCTTTGCATGAGGCTTTAACAAATCTGATATTAGTATAAGTCCTGCATATGCCCAGTCAACTGCCACATGAACCTGAGTTCCGGCCTCGTTGCACTCTGCATATTCAAGACCGAGTCTTCTCATAAGCTTTCTGTTACCTGCAGCCACTTCTCTTCCTGATACATTAGCCTTAACACCTTCACCACCGATTTCCTCAACATCTGTAACTAATGTCTTGTCAATCTCTTTTCCATAAGCTTTCTGTAAACTCTTGCTTATAGGGTGTGTTGAATAGCTTTCTGCAAATGCAGCATATTTTATAAGTTCATCTTTGTCAATAGTGTTATTATATACACCACTGACCTCAAATACTCCCTGTGTCATAGTTCCTGTCTTATCAAAGACAACAATGTCTGTCTCTGCAAGTGCTTCAAGATAACTTGAACCTTTTACAAGAACACCCTGATTACTTGCTCCACCGATTCCTGCAAAGAAGCTGAGCGGAATACTTATGACAAGTGCACAAGGACAGCTTATTACTAAAAATGTAAGCGCTCTGTATATCCACATTCCCCACTGAGGAGATACTCCTAAGAATATCATGCTTACAAGTGGTGGAATTATAGCAAGTGCCAGCGCACCGTAACAGACTGCAGGTGTATATATCTTTGCAAATTTACTGATAAAGTTCTCTGAACGCGATTTCTTGGAACTTGCATTCTCTACAAGATCAAGTATCTTAGTACTGTGGATTCACCAAATTCCTTAGTTGTGCGGATCTTAAGCACCCCTGACATATTAATGCAGCCGCTTATTACTTCATCACCAGCCTTTGCCTGTCTTGGAAGGCTTTCACCTGTAAGTGCACTTGTATTAAGAGTTGTATTACCTTCTTCAATAATACCATCAATAGGAACTTTCTCTCCCGGCTGGACAATGATCACTGTTCCGATCTCAACTTCATCCGGATCCACCTGCTCAAGCTTTCCATCCTGCTCTATGTTTGCATAATCCGGACGGATATCCATCAGTTCACTGATATTCCTACGGCTCTTTCCAACTGCAATATTCTGGAACAGCTCACCAATCTGATAAAAGAGCATAACCGCAATTGCTTCTGTAAAATCACCATCATCTACAAGTGCAATTATAATTGCACCTACAGTTGCAACTGCCATAAGGAAATTCTCATCAAATACCTGTCTGTTAAGAATTCCCTTAATTGCTTTCCTTAAAATATCATATCCAATAACAAGATAAGGAACCATGTACATTATAAAAAGAACAACCGTAGGAATATCAACAAATGTGTTTATCACTTTAAAAGCAATCATAAGGACTGCTGCGATAATGATTCTTGTAAGCATCTTTTTCTGCTTTTTATTCATATTCTACTCCAATCTGCCAGAACAACTCTCACGGCTTTCTATTACAGATATATCTCACAATCATCTTCTACTTTCTTGCAGTTCTTAAGAACATCCTGCATAACAGCCTTAGGATCCTGTCCTTCTTCAAATTCAACAATCATCTTAAGTGCCATAAAATTAACTGTAGCATCCTTAACACCTGCTGTATTCTTAGCTGCATCTTCCATCTTATTAGCACAGTTTGCACAATCAACATCAATCTTATAAGTCTTCTTCATAATATTCTCTCCTTAAAACATTAAATAATCAAAATTCTTTCATATGAACATTCATTCATATGTTCATTTTCATTATAACACCTATAAAACTTCTGTCAACAAGAATTCACTATATTTTTCCGCAAACATTTTATGTCCTTTCTCATCTAAATGCTGTCTGTCAACTTCACTTGGTTTTGCAGCATCAGCGGCATCAAAATAATAAAATCCATTTTCCTTTGCTATTTTTTCATATTCCCATGCAAGCTGCCTTGAAACATTTTCAGAACTTTCATTAAATTCAGGATCAAAGCCTTCTTCACCAACACCCTTTCCAAGATGAATCGGAGAAACTATAACTATCTTTGCATGTTCTCCTGCTGTCTTGTTAGCCTTTCTTGCAACTGCCTCCATTCCTTTTGCAATTGTCTTTGCATCAGCATGAAATTCAGTCTTGCAGTCATTCGTACCAAGCATTATAGCTATAACATCTACCGGCTTATGTGATTCAACAACTACTCCAATAAGATCAATGCCCTTTCTTGCATCTCTTACAGCATCTGGAAATATAGTTGTTCTTCCGCACAGTCCCTCTTCAATAATATTATATTCATTTCCAAGAAGATTAGCTATTCTGCCTGTCCATCTTACATCATAATCATATCTTCCTGATTTATCAGGCTTATATCCATAAGTATTAGAATCCCCAAAAAACAAAATATTCTTCATCGCCACATCCTCCCATATAATATCTATCATCATTTATTCCATACTTGTTTGGTATGTTTATATGTTAATGCTTGTAAGAGAATTTGTCAACAAAAATTCCATATTAAAACCAAAGTATAATCACTCAATTTGCTTGCATGTTGTGTCAGTCCATATTTCCAAGTGGTGGTCTGTCAGAATATAAGCTTGATTTTTTATGAGCTGTGTGGGAGTTAGGGCTGCTATATACAAAAAATCAGTGCTAAAAAACGCGTTCAAGCGAAGCGCGTTGTTTTTTAGCACTGTAATAAATTCTGTATATAGCAGCTCTTACTCCCACTAAGCGAATAAACCATGAAAGCTTGTGTTCTGACAGACCACCACTTGGAAATGTCCGGACCTAACACAACCCTACTGCTCTCTTTGCAAGCCTGTCAGCCTCTTCATTTCCTTCCACCCCTGAATGTCCCCTGACCTTCACGAATCTGATATTAATTGAATCCCTGACAGATGTAATATAATTATAATATTCTATTGTTCCTTTTTTGTTGCGTTTCCATTCTCCCACAGCCCATGCCTTGATACCTGCATAATCATAGAATATAGAAACATCTTTAAGTCCAAGCTCTATTGCTTTTTTTACAGCGGCCATGCTTCCAAGAATCTCTCCTGCAACATTACGCATTGAAGCCATCTCTTTATCACTGCCATTGCCTGACAATTCATATCTTACGCCATCATGCATAAGAAAACCGCCATATCCATACACTCCGGTTGCAATATTAAAAGAACCATCAACAAATGCATAATCATTGTCAGGCATTACATCTTCCATATTGCCACTTCCGGTCTTTCCATTAATCTCCTGTACAGCTTCCCTTCCCATATAAGCCTTCGCCTCTTCCTCAGATGGAAAGCTCTTATATTCGGCAGCTGGAAAACCATGCACATTCTTCTTACATTCGTCCCATGTCTGATATATTCCAGGAACTTTACCTACACGCACAGCATAATATTTCTTAGCCATATATATTTCCCTATTCTGATTAATAAACTCTGATTACTCCGGCAATCTCTTTTACCACTGAAAGTCCGTTAAATACTGTCATTGCATCATTAAAATTCTTCTCTGCAACGACATCAGTAATGATAACCAGTTCAGCAACACCGTCCTTACGGCTCTTCTGGACCACCTGCGCAATACTTACATCATTGTTTCCAAGAACACTTGCAATGTTAGCAAGAACCCCCTGCTTGTCTAATGCTTCTATTCTTAAGAAGAATTTGCTCCTGGTTTCAGATATATCCTTAACAGGAAGCTCTTTGTAGCATGAGCAGCCAATCTTGCCGCATGAGCCATGAACTATGTTACGGCATACATCAATAATATCTCCCATAACAGCAGAAGCTGTTGGCATCTGGCCTGCACCCCTGCCCATAAACATGGTATCATCACTTGCATCACCATGAACAAATACCGCATTAAATGAATCTCTTACTGTAGCCAGAGGGTGATTCTCATCAATAAGCATAGGATGAACCTTAACTTCAATTCCGTCCGGTGTATTTCTGGCAAGACCAAGAAGCTTGATAACATAGCCGAATTCCTTAGCATACTTAATATCTTCTGCTGTAATCTTAGTAATACCCTCTGTATATACCTGATTAAATGTTACTCTTGAATTAAATGCGATTGATGACATAATAGCCATCTTTCTTCCTGCATCATATCCTTCAACATCTGCTGTAGGATCTGCCTCTGCATATCCTAATTCAGTTGCCTTTGCAAGAGCGTCTTTGTAATTCATTCCTGATTCAGTCATCTTGGTAAGGATATAATTAGTTGTTCCGTTAACAATACCGATAATCTCTGTGATATTGTTGCCAGCCATGCTCTGTTTTAATGGTCTGATTATTGGAATTGCTCCTGCAACAGCCGCCTCAAACTGAAGGTCAGCATGCATTTTGTCTGCCATTCCCATAACCTCTTCACCATACTCAGCAAGAAGATCCTTATTAGCAGTAACAACCTGCTTTCCTGCCTCAAGTGCCTCAAGAATATACTGCTTTGCCGGAGTAGTTCCACCCATAAGCTCTATTACAATCTCAATATCCTTATCTTCAATAATATCCTTCCAGTTGTCAGTCAGTAATTCTCTGTCAATTGGAGCACGGTCTTTATGAAGATTTCTTACAAGAACCTTCTTAACTACAAGTTCTGCACCTGTCTTACTAATCACATCATCTTTCATACTCTGACATAACTTGTATACACCTGTTCCTACTGTTCCTGCACCTAATATAGCCGCATAAATCTTTCTGCTCATTACTTTGTACGCCCTCATTCCTGTTTATTATGTTAAGTTTATTATATTAATCTGTGATATATTTATTTCATATCTACAGCATCAACCTGATCCTTAAAGTTCTTTATCGCCTTTCCAGCCTTCTTTGTTACAGATACAATTCTCATAAGAGATATAAAGTCCCATAATCCTTCTATCATCAGAGCAATTCCAATAAATACTATAAGTGCTGATGATGTTGAAAATGGATTCAATAATGCAATTATACCAATAACCACCATTACAACTGCACCTATGAGTTCAATCCACCATTTGTCCGACTCTAGATGATAGAAATCCACAGCATACTGGAGTTTAAGGATTCCATCAACAATAATAATAATTGCAAGTGCTGTTCCTAAGAATACAGCAATAAAGCCTGGTTTAATCACGAAAAACATACCAAATGCAAGAAGAGTAACTCCCTGTACAAGACCATATGATCCAAGAATCTCACTGCCTGCAATTCTGAAATAATTGATAAGCCTTAATACTCCCCAGACACATAAGGCAACTCCAATTCCTTTGCATATGATTTCCTGGGATGCTGTTGGAAATATTACCAGCAGTAAGCCAAGAACAAACAATGCAATTGAAACAATAATAATCTCAAATTTAATTGTCTTTAACTTCTTATAAATACTGTTCATATGCTCCATCTCCTTTTCACTCATTTCAAAGAACCTTAGTCCTTTTATTCTTTTGATTATACACAAAAAAGAACATCACTTCAAGACATGCATTTTTCTGCACTTTAATCTGTCCGTGATGTTCTTTATTATTATTTAATATTAAGTTAACAAATACAGATTACTCTGCTCTTGACATAGCCTGCTCGTAATCTCTTGTTCCAACCCAGATTTCTTTAGTATATGGGCACTTCTTCTGCTCAATAGAGCGCTTGATAATAACCGAAATACATACCACATTAGCTATTATTGCAAGCATTGCAACAACGCCCTGTGCTGTCGGGTTAGCTGTTATACCGAAGTTTGCAATTGCATCTCCTGCACTTGCACCTGTAGCATGACATGTAATTGCTGCATTATAAAGATCAAGTGCCTTAACACCAGCCTTAGTTGCTCCACCATATAATGATGGCAATACACTAAATGTATTGCTTAACTGGAATAATGGTAATACCTGTGCAAACATACACCATGTTGCAAGTGTCATGGCTCTGTTCTGAATCCATCCGCCCTTGTTCCATAATGCATTCGCAAATGTAGGAGCAAGAAGAAGAGCTACACCACAGTACCATGTATGTGTTGGAAGATTACAGTATGTATACTCAAAATTCCAGATATCATAAGCAACGATAAACCATATTGTCATATCCGGCCAGAGCATATCATCCTTCTTCTTAGATGAGTAAATTCCCCACCAGCCTGTCATACAGAAGATATTAATAAGTCCTGCAATACCATTAACAATATTCCAAGAAAATAAAAAAAACCCCACCAACCCCATAAAAAATCCCCCCCCAGCCGCCATAAAGGAATACACCTTCATTAGATGCCCACCACGCACCAGAAAAATCTCCAGTAATCTGATAAGCTCTTATAGCTGATTCAAAATCAGATGCTACTGCAATAAGAATATTAATAGCAACGATTATAAATGGCCATGGCTTAAACCATTCTTTCTTTCCAATTCCCCACTTATACTTAATCATGAGGAAACCGACAACTCCGATATCTGCTGCATAAAGCTTAGCATAATGGAACCATCCGTTCATATACTCATATGTCTGATTGCTGTGCCCACCAAACAGACCTGCCTGAATTGCTATGAAATAGATTGTGAGTATAGCCGGAATGATAACGAATAACACGATACCACCAATCTTAGTACGACGACCTATCTCATTAAGAATTACTAATCCTGCAAACACAAGCACCCAACCCAGTAACTGAGTCATGGCTGTGCTGCCATAAAGTTGAAATAACATTGTTCACGCCTCCAATCAATTATTGATGTTATTTATATATATTTTACACTTTTTTAATTATTATTTCAAGTTATTTTTATAACAAATGACACTTGGTCATTTCCCACTTCTATTTTCATCGCTGCACGCGCAAAAATAAAGGATAGTCCTTACGGACTATCCCATATATTTTAATATCTGTGTTTTTTTATTGTTGACTACCCCAAGACTTTGCTTTGCTGAGCGCATATTCTTCTGTATTATTGCTCCCCTGATTCCATCAAAAGATTTAAAGAAACTATTAATTCCAAGCTCTCTGGCATTCTCCTCCAGCCGGTTAATTGATGTATAAGCTGCTGACCACTGGGAATTATTAATTGTCTGTTCCAGTCTTATGAAGTCATAACACACCATATATTCCCTTACATCCTTTATATATACTGTCATAACAACTTCATTCTCTATATCTTTATCCTTGAATTTTGAATTAGAAATATCTATTCCGAATCTTCTAAGATTCGCGATTATTTTCATCAATACCTGTTCACGGGCTGACATACTAACACTCCCCTCACACTCAGCTTTCTTATATTCTTGGCAGTACAATATTATGCTTTATTATTATTTTTCCCTTCAGGAATAACATATATCCATATAAGTGAACTTACAAACAAAAACATTGGATAAAACAGCTTTGGAAGAATCTGAAATGCTGTAATGTTATATCCAAGCTCTGAAACCGCTGATATGGCAACCAGCATCTGAGCACCATATGGTATTATCCCTTGAAATATACATGAAAATGTATCAAGAAGCGAAGCCGCTTTTCTTGGAGTAATATCATAATCCTCAGACATCTCTTTTGCAATAGGGTTAGCCATTACAATAGCAACTGTATTATTAGCTGTAGCAATATCCATTGTTCCAACTAAAAGTCCCATTCCGAGCTGTCCGCCTTTTTTTCCTTTAAATAATCTTCTTATTCCATTAAGTAAAGCGTCAAATCCACCATATTCTTTAATAAGTGAACACATTACAGATACAAGAACTGCAACCATACATGTCTCAAACATTCCTGACGCACCACTTCCCATATTAAGAAGCAGAGCCTCCAATGTAACCTCGCCCATAACAAGCATAATAACTATTCCCGAAATAATACCTGTTATAAGTACAACAAAAACATTTACACCAATAATTCCCCCAGCAAGTACAAGCACATATGGAATAATCTGAAATAGATTATATGAATGTGCAATCTCACCATGAATATCTGTACTAAAAGAAAGCACAAGAATTATAACAAGGGTCACAATTGCTGCCGGAAGTGCTATCCAGAAATTCTCCCTGAACTTGTCTTTCATGGCACAACCCTGACCATTACAAGCTGCAATAGTAGTATCTGATATAAAAGAAAGATTATCTCCAAACATTGCACCACCCATGACAGATGCAACACATAATGCCATACTAAATCCTGATGCTTCTGATACCGCAACCGCTATTGGTGTAATAAGTGTTATTGTTCCAACAGATGTACCCATTGCCGTAGACACAAAGCAGGCAACAATAAAAAGTACCGCTACTGCAAACTTTGCAGGAATAATGCTTAACATAAAATAAGCTACACTCTCTGCACTGCTTCTTCCTACAACTCCGACAAATATTCCGGCTGTAATGAATATCAGAAGCATTGTAACAATGTTTCTGTCAGCCAGCCCTTTTGCCATTACATCAAGCTTTTCATCAAACTTAAGCTGTGAATTCTGCATGCACGCTACTAGTATTGCAGCCATAAATGCAACAATAATTGGTACATTGTAGAATCCCATTGGAATCTTCATGACATATTCAAATATAATTCCGGTTCCAAGATACAACACAAGAAAAACAAGTATAGGTACCAGCGCAACCGGATTAGAATTCCTATTCTTTTTCATAAATACCAATTAATCCTCACCCATCTTAGCAAGCTTGGCAGCCTGGTCGGCAGCGATACATGCATCAATAATATCCTGGATGTCTCCATCCATAATCTTGTCAAGCTTATATAATGTAAGACCAATTCTGTGGTCTGTTACTCTTCCCTGTGGGAAATTATAAGTTCTTATCTTCTCAGCTCTGTCACCTGTACCAATCTGGCTTCTTCTTGCATCTGCCTCAGCATCATGTGCTTTCTGAGTCTCAATATCATATAACTTGGCTCTTAAAAGTGCAAATGCTTTCTCCTTATTCTGTATCTGTGACTTCTCTGTCTGAGAATAAATAACTATTCCTGTTGGATAATGAGTAAGTCGTACAGCAGAATCAGTTGTATTGACACACTGTCCACCATTACCTGACGCTCTCATAACATCAATACGGATATCCTTCTCATCAATGTGGATATCAACCTCTTCTGCCTCTGGCATAACAGCTACGGAAGCTGTAGAAGTCTGTATTCGTCCGTTAGATTCAGTTACCGGGATTCTCTGTACTCTGTGTACACCAGATTCATACTTCATAATAGAGTAAGCTCCCTGTCCCTTAACCATGAATTCTACTTCCTTCATTCCACCAATACCGGTTTCATCGCCACTTAATACTTCAACCTTCCAGCCTCTTGCCTGTGCATAATGTACATACATTCTGAAAAGCTCTGCTGCAAAAAGCGCTGCCTCTTCTCCACCTGCACCCGCTCTGATTTCAACAACAATATCCTTATCATCATTAGGGTCTTTAGGTAAAAGAAGAATCTTTAATTCATGCTCTAATTCTTCTACTCTTGCCTTAGATTCATTAAGTTCTTCCTTCGCCATCTCTTTAAGTTCTTCATCTGTCTCTTCATCAAGAATAGCAAGACTGTCCTCAATATTCTTCTTACAGTTCTTATACTCAGTATAAGTTTCTATAAGTGGTGCAAGACTGCTCTGTTCTTTCATAAGCTTTCTGAACTTTTCCTGATCATTAACCACATCAGGATTACCAAGTTCAGCCGTTATATCTTCATATCTGTTGACTGTATCTTCAAGTCTGTCAAACATACGTGTCACTTTTCCTTTCTATCTCTAACTATATAGTTACTTTCTGCCCATAACAACACGGTCAAGACCAGCAAGGTCTTTTACAACCGTTATATCTCTTAAACCAGCCTGCTTCATTATTTCAGAAACATCTGCTGCCTGTTCGGCTCCTATCTCATAACACAGGTATCCGTCTGTCTTAAGATATTCCCGTGCCTTCTCAGTAATTTTCCTGTAAAACATAAGTCCGTCCTCTGTTCCGTCAAGTGCAAGCAGAGGATCATGTAAACGAACTTCATCCTGCAGAGTTTCTATAACCTTAGTTGGTATATATGGTGGATTGGATACTATTGTATTAAATGTAATATCATTACCTAATTCGCCAAATAAGTCACTAAGCATAAAATCAATATTATCAGCCTCGAGATTATGCTTATTCTTCTGGGCAACTTTAAGTGCCTTTTCTGAAACATCTACTCCAAGCACCCTGCTTTCCGGGAACTTCTTAGCAAGAGTAATCCCAATGCAGCCTGAACCTGTACACATATCAAGAATATTATCACCATTTCTTGTAACCTTGATTACCTCACCAACAAGCACTTCTGTATCAGGTCTTGGTATAAGCACATCTTCATTCACTTCGAATTCATATCCATAGAAATATGCTTTTCCCAGAATATGCTGCAGCGGAACATGCGCAGCCCTTTTATCAATATACTCTTCATACAGCAGAAAATTCTCTTCTGACAACATGCTGTCACCATTCACAAGATAAAAAGTTCTTGTCATACCATTAATGGCAGATAATAATTCAAAACTGTCATGGTCTGCATTATCGACGTTATTATCTCTAAGTCGCTTTGCACCCAATTTTACTGCTTCTCTAATTGTCATCATAATTATCTGTCTTCCAGCCTTTTCTGTTTAAACATAGGAACATCCTCAGGATACTGCTCTTCTTCCGGCTCTTTTCCAGTTTCGAACTCAAAGCCCGCAACTACCTCTTCCTCTGTAAGTTCCTCTGCTTTATCATCAGCATTATAATCATTTGAATTATCATATACAGTACTTTCTGATTCATCACTTGCTTCATATACAAAAGCAAATGACTCCCTGTCTGTATCGTCCATACCAAATTCCATCTCCCTGCCCATCTGTAAATACTTTTGTTCAGGGGTAAGTTCTGTTTCCTGATTATCTTCTGACTTCTGTTCCTCTATATCAATAGTTCTTGTCTCTTCATTCCCATGAATAAGACTTCCTGATATTGCAAGTTCTGCCTCAGATGCCACAAGTGCTTCAACCGGATTATCGGCTTCTGAATAATATTCAGCAATAAACTGTCTCCAGTCAAATACTTCCTCAACTGCCCTTATGGCAACTTCAATCATATCCATATCCGGCTCTCTTGTAGTAAGCTTCTGAAACCACATTCCCGGTTTACTCAAAACTCTTACAAATGCATTATCATTCTTTCCTGCCCATCTTATTACCTCATAAGAAACTCCTGCAATTACAGGAATAAGCAGAATTCTTATAAGTATCTGCAGTGCCGTATTATCAACTCTTATAAATATAAAAAACACAATACTTATAAACATTACAAAGAATAAGAAGCTTGTTCCACATCTCTTATGATATCTTGAACTGTTCTTTACATTCTCTGGTGTAAGTCTTGCACCATTCTCAATGCAGTTGATACATTTGTGTTCAGCACCATGATACATGAAAGTCCTTTTAATATCTTTCATCATGGATATAAGTAAAATGTATATAACAAATATTAATAATCTCACAACGCCTTCTATGAAATTAAGAAGTGTCTTGGAAATTATGTATTTTGATACCAGTCTGGCTGCAAGATATGGAAGAACCATAAACAATCCAATTGCAAAGAATATTGACAAAATAACCGTTACTGCCATTAAAACCGATTCAAACTTATCCTTAAGAATATTCTTGCCAACCTCATCAATCTTAGTCTTCTCCTGTTCTGCCGGATTATCATAAAAAGATGCTGAATAATTAATTGTTGATATACCTGTAACAAGTGAATCAACAAAACTGACAATTCCTCTTATTATAGGGAAATTGAGCCACTGATGCTTTTCTGTTAAATCTCTGCTTTCTTTGACAACAACTTCAATTTCATTATCAGGTTTTCTGACTGCAATAGAATATTTATTCTTATTACGCATCATAATACCCTCAATTACAGCCTGTCCCCCAATTCCTGATGGCTTCATATTACACCATACCTTTCTTAAATGTTTTGTATACATTCAAAAAAAGTTGAGGTCCCGAAAAACCTCAACCTTAATTTCAAAATTAATTGTTTGATACTCCGTACTTCTTGTTGAACTTATCAATACGTCCGCGAGTAGATGATGCCTTCTGCTGTCCTGTGTAGAATGGATGGCACTTTGAACAGATTTCTACGTGGATTTCTTCCTTAGTTGAACCTGTTACGAACTCGTTACCGCAGTTGCAAACAACCTTTGCCTGATAGTAATCTGGATGGATTCCTTCTCTCATGATTTCACCTCTTTACAAATTATTAAGTATTACAATTGTGAATTCCGCCTTAGATTCCCTTTCTGTCCCGATGGGATCTATGCGCATTAGACACAATGACCTCTTTATCTGTCATAAACAGCTTTCATATTGTATCACGATGCGACATGTTATGCAAGCATTTTTTCAAAAGAGTTATAAAAAGAAAATATATTTTAAATATAATGGTTCTTAACTACTGTTCTTACAAGTTCCTGATTATTCTTAGTCTTAACAAAAAGATCCAGTATTCTCTCTGCCGCCTCATCTGTCTTTAATCCATTAAGAGCTTTTCTCATTATATCAACAGCTTCCTGCTCTTCACTATTTAGAAGAAGATCTTCTCTTCTTGTACTTGATTTTGCTATATCAATTGCAGGGAACACTCTCTTTTCTGATAGCTTTCTGTCAAGAACAAGTTCCATGTTACCTGTTCCCTTAAATTCCTCGAATACAACGTCATCCATCTTGCTTCCTGTCTCAACAAGAGCAGTTGCAAGAATCGTAAGACTTCCACCCTCGCGCATATTTCTTGCTGCGCCAAAGAATCTCTTAGGCATATGAAGTGCTGCAGGGTCAAGACCACCTGAAAGTGTACGTCCACTTGCCTGAACCGTAAGATTATATGCTCTTGCAAGTCTTGTTATACTGTCAAGAAGAATTATTACATCTGTCTTCTGTTCAACAAGTCTCTTGGCTCTTTCAATAACCATCTCTGACACTCTCTTATGTCTCTTGGAAGTTCATCAAATGTTGAATATATAACCTCAACATTATCACCCACGATTGATTCCTTGATATCAGTTACTTCCTCAGGTCTTTCATCAATAAGAAGAATTATAAGATGCATCTCAGGGTTATTCTTAGTTACAGCATTGGCAATCTGCTTAAGAAGTGTTGTCTTACCAGACTTTGGCTGTGAAACAATCATTCCTCGCTGACCTTTACCTATTGGTGATATAAGATCAACCATTCTCATTGCCACTGTACTTGAATTCTTTTCAAGATGAATTCTTTCATTAGGAAAAATTGGTGTAAGACTTTCAAATGCCGGTCTTTTCTGTGCAACTGACGGATCTTTTCCATTCACCGTCTCAAGATACATAAGAGCCGAAAATTTTTCACCAGATGTTTTCATTCTCTTTGGTCCCTGAATAATATCACCTGTCTTTAGATTAAACTTTCTTATCTGTGATGGAGAAACATATACATCGTTCTCTCCCGGAAGAAAGTTCTCACATCTTATAAATCCATAACCATCCGATAAAACCTCAAGTATTCCATCTGCTAATGGAGCATCATGCTCTTGTCTTGGCTGTGCATGATAATTATCTTTCTTATCTTCTTTAACATACTGCTCACTCTTATGGTGTGACTCATCCGACATTCCTGCTACATCATGCTCTGCTCCGGCATCTTCAGAAACAACAGCTTCAACTTCTGCCGGCTCTTTCTTTTCTTCTCCTTCTGCTGCAGCAATAATCGCATCAATAAGTTCACTCTTTCTCATTGTTGATATATTTTTTATATTCTTGTCCTTCGCAAATTCGCGTAATACACTGACTGACAATGTTTCTAACTTTGCCTTCATATAATCCACCTCTGTTATTAGTCATAGTTTAATGGGAAATGATGCAGAAATCGCATCAAAGATAAATTGATTATACAACGTATTATTCTAAAAGAAAAGACTAAAAATGCTTTTTTTAGTCAGAGCAATATGTTATTATATATAATACTGTTAAAAGCACTAATTATTGAAAGGAAGATTAGATATCATGACTAATGCAGAGAAAGCCTTACAGCTCCATGAAGAGTGGAATGGTAAATTTGAAACAACTCCTAAAATGAAGATTCAGACAAGAGAAGATCTTGCTCTTGCTTATACTCCTGGTGTAGCAGAACCTTGCAAGGTTATTGCCAAGGACAAAGAAGCAGCTTATAAGTACACTATCAAGTCTAACACTATCGCTGTCGTATCTGACGGAAGTGCTGTACTTGGACTCGGTAATATCGGTGCTCATGCCGCTATGCCTGTTATGGAAGGAAAAGCTGTTCTTTTCAAAGAATTTGGTAACGTTAACGCTGTGCCTGTCTGCCTTGATACACAGGACACAGAAGAAATCATCAAAACAGTAGTTAATATTGCACCTGCATTTGGCGGTATCAATCTTGAAGATATATCAGCTCCAAGATGTTTCGAAATCGAGACAAGACTTAAAGAGCTTCTGGACATACCTGTATTCCATGATGACCAGCATGGTACAGCTATCGTTGTATTAGCAGGTATTATTAACGGGCTTAAAGTTACAGGCAAGACTAAAGAAGATTGTCAGGTAGTAGTCAACGGTGCCGGTTCTGCCGGAGTTGCTATCACAAAGCTTCTTCTTACATATGGTTTCAAGCATGTAACAATGTGTGATAAGTCCGGTATTCTTTCTAAATCTTCAGAAGGTCTTAACTGGATGCAGCAGTCAATGATGGAAGTAACTAACCTTGAGAACAAGACTGGTTCTTTAGCTGATGCACTCTGTGGTGCAGATATATTTGTCGGAGTTTCTGCTCCTAATATTGTTACAGCCGATATGGTTAAGACTATGAATAAAGATGCAATTATATTTGCAATGGCTAACCCTGTTCCAGAGATTATGCCTGATGTTGCCAAGGCAGCTGGTGCAAAAGTTGTTGGTACAGGACGTTCTGATTTCCCTAACCAGGTTAATAATGTTATTGCATTCCCTGGTATCTTCAAGGGTGCTCTTGAAGGCCGTGCAAGACAGATAACTGAAGATATGAAGCTTGCTGCTGCACTTGCTATTGCAAACCTTGTTCCAGATGACGAAGTAAGTGATGTTAATATCCTTCCTGAAGCATTTGACCCAAGAGTTGCTGATGTTGTAAGCAAAGCCGTAATTGACCATATTGAGAAGTAATTATGCTTCCATATTATTATTCTGTAAGCGAATATCTTAAAGACACTTATGGTAAGAAACTATATAAATTAAGTCTTTCCGGAAACATGACCTGTCCTAACAGAGACGGAAAGTTAGGTACAACAGGCTGTATATTCTGCAGTGGTCATGGTTCCGGTGATTTTGCCGTTAAAGATATTGACAAAGCTAAGACTTTGATATCTAATAAATATTCCGGCAGTGAATATATTGCATATTTTCAATCATTTACTAACACATATGCTGATGCCGGATATCTGCGCGAACTTTTTATGCCTGTAATACTAAGAGATGATATCCGTATCTTGTCTATCGCAACAAGACCGGATTGTCTCGGTGATGACGTCCTAAAGCTTCTTGATGAACTCAATCGCATCAAGCCTGTATGGATTGAATTAGGATTACAGACAATTAATAATTCGACTGCCGACTATATACGCAGAGGATATCCTTTATCCGTATATGATGAAGCCGTAAGCAATCTTCTTTCCATAGGAATTGCACCGGTTGTTCATATGATAATCGGTCTTCCACATGAGACAATAAGCGATTATATTGCTACTGCCCGCTATATATCAGACAGTGGTGCATCGGGAATCAAGATTTCTTTATTGCACATTTTAAAAGATACTGACCTTTACAATGATTATTGTAAAGGATTATTCAAAGCTCTTACCATGGATGAATACCTTGCCGCAATAGGAGCTATACTTCCTGTATTGCCAAAAAGCATGGTAATACACAGACTTACTGGTGACGGACCTAAGAATATTCTTGCTGCACCTTTATGGACAGCTGACAAAAAGAGAGTTCTCAACACACTCTCTCATTACCTCAAAGAAAATATGATTTATCAAGGAAAAGATTTATGAACACTGACTCAACCACATTGTACAAATTAATGATTTTATATATGCTGAGCAAAGTGAATTTTCCATTATCAAACACACAGCTTTCATCTTTCATGTTAGATAAGCAGTACACGGATTATTTCACTTTCCAGGAAACCATCAACTCTCTGGTTGAGGACGGCTTTATTAGAGGCTACTCGCATCAGAGCAGCACACATTATACTCTCACTAAAGAAGGTGAAGAAACTATTGCATTTTTCTACACCAAGATATCAACTGCCATACGTGATGATATAGAGACCTATCTGTTTGATAACAAATACGAATTAAAGAATGAAGCCGGAACTGTAACTGACTGCTACAAGCTGTCTAACGGTAATTATATTGCACATTGTCAGCTAAAAGAAGGCGACACAACTCTTATTGAACTTAACCTTAATGTTCCAGTTGAAGAACAGGCAGAGATAATATGTGCAAGATGGCGTGAAAACAGCCAGGAAGTATATGATTATATCGTTCGTAAACTTATGTAAAAAAGCTTTCCGACAGGTGTATATGCCTGTCAGAAAGCTTTTTATTTACTCATTATCTGCCGCTTCTTCCTGTGGCAGTACATATGAATCTATAAGCTGCCATAATTCTTTAAGTCCCTGCTTAGTCTGTGATGAAAAAGGAATAAGAATATCTTCCTGCCTTAATCCAAGTCCTGTTCTTACAGCTTTCACCTGTTTGCTTATCTGGCTTCTCTTAATCTTATCCAGCTTTGTTGCAACAATTACAGGTCTGTAACCGTTATTTACAATCCAGTCATACATCATTCTGTCATTATCAGATGGGTCATGACGGATATCTATCAACAAGAACACTTGCTTTAACTGGCTGCTCTTTCTTAAATATTTCTCAATCATCTTACCCCATTTTGCCTTGACAGCAGGGCTTACATTAGCATATCCATAACCCGGAAGGTCAACAAGATACATACTGTCATTAATATTGTAGAAATTAATAGTCTGTGTCTTACCTGGCTGTGATGACGTTCTTGCATATGATTTCCTGTTCATTAATGCATTAATAAGCGATGATTTACCAACATTTGACTTACCTGCAAATGCAACCTCAGGGAATGAAGTCTCAGGAAGTGTACTTGTAACTCCGACTACTATATCCAGATTAACTTTTTTTATAACCATAATCCGCTGCTCCTTTCATTTAACGCATTAATGCCTGTGCAAATACTTCTATAGCATTATTAACATATATTATATTCATCCCTTCAGTTATCTCTGTGTCAAGTTCCTCTACATCAGACCTGTTATCCCGAGGTACAAAAACATTTGTTATGCCCGCTGTCTTACTTGCAAGAAGCTTTTCTTTAAGACCTCCTATTGGAAGTACCTTACCTCTTAATGTAAGCTCTCCAGTCATTGCAACATCTGCTCTTACAGGAATTCCAGTAACCGCAGACAATACTGCCGTTGCCATTGTAATGCCAGCAGAAGGTCCGTCTTTCGGAGTTGCACCCTCTGGTATATGAAGATGGAATGCATGATTCTGGAAATATTCAGCATCCACTTTATATCGTCCTTTTTCTGTGACAGATCTGATATAAGAAACAGCTATGCTTGCTGATTCTTTCATTACATCACCCATGTTACCTGTAAGCTTGAACTCGCCTTTGCCCGGCATTGTTATAACCTCTATCTCAAGAGTATCTCCACCTGCCTGTGTCCATGCAAGCCCTCTTACTATACCAACTTCACCCTTTGCATTCTTTTTGTCTGGTCTGTATTTAACTTTTCCAAGATAATCTGTAATATTCTTATCAGATATATTAACTGTTTTCTTTACAGTCTTATCTCTTGTTCCATCAGATGTGAACACTCCGGCTTTGTATAATTCTCTAACCGCTTTTCTTACAATCTTTGCAATCTGCCTTTCAAGACCTCTCACACCAGCTTCTCTTGTATACGAATTAATAACTGTTCTTATAACTTTATCAGTGAACTTTACATCAGATACAAGCAAACCATTCTCTTTAATCTGTTTCTTAATAAGGTGTTCCTTAGCAATATGAAACTTTTCATTAGCTGTGTATGAACCGACTTCAATAATTTCCATTCTGTCAAGCAATGGACGGCTTATATTAGACAGATCATTAGCTGTTGCAATAAAAAACACATTTGACAAATCAACTGGCATTTCTATATAGTGATCAACAAAATTAACGTTCTGCTCGCTGTCTAATACTTCAAGAAGTGCCGCTGATGTATCGCCCTTATAATCACTGCTTATCTTATCTATCTCATCGAGAAGCATAAGAGGATTATTAACTCCGGCATTCTTAAGTCCCTCAATAATTCTTCCAGGCATAGCTCCGATATATGTTTTTCTGTGTCCTCTTATCTCAGCCTCATCTCTTACACCACCCAGGCAAATTCTTACATACTCCTTGCCAAGTGCCTTTGCAACTGATCTTGCTATAGATGTCTTACCTGTTCCCGGAGGTCCTGCAAGACATATGACAGGTGCTTTTCCACTTCCTGTTATGTTTCTTACCGCAAGTGATTCCAGAATTCTTTCCTTAATATCTTTCATTCCATAGTGGTCCGAATCAAGCACTCTTGCAGCATTATCTATATCTTTGTTATCTTCAGTCGACACATTCCATGGTAGTTCAAGACATGTCTCTATATATGTTCTCTCAACATTGGCCTCAGCATTATTACCAGCAAGTGATTTCAGTCTCTTAATCTCCCTTTTTAGCTTATCCTTTACATACTGCGGTGAATCAAGCTTTTCAACGTCCGCCTCATATTCTTCCGCCTCTGTTATGGTTCCTCCATCAAGTTCTTCATTAATTGCTGCAAGTTCTTCTCTTAATATGTAATCCTTCTGGTTCTTATCTACTCTTTCTCTTACAATATTGCCAAGTTCTTCTTTAATAGTATAAGCATTTATCTCATTTACAAGTAATGTTGCAGCAAATGTATACATCTGCTCATAGTCTTCTGCCTCAAGAAACTGCTGTCTTTTATCAAAATCCATCATAAATTCCTGAGCAAATTCCATCATCAGCTTTTCTGCATCATTATATGAAAGCCATCTCTTGACTGTATCCTTTGCAAACTTCGGATTAACATGTGCATACTGTGTCAATAGTTCTCTCATACCTACAATTATAGCTCTCGACACCATTTTATCAGGCTTCTCAAACCCTGGCATAACGCTTACGTCAGCAATCATCATCCCTGATGCTTCTTCAAAACTGTTTACAGCAGCCTTTCTAAGACCTTCAACCTGCACTCTTAATATTTTGCCTGGCATCCTGATTATCTGCTTTATCTTAGCAATAGTACCCACTTTATATAAATCTTCCATCCCCGGCTCACTAACCTGCGAATCCATCTGTGTCACAAGATAAATAAGCTCATCAGCAGACATAGCTGCCTCAACCGCTCTGACAGATTTTTTTCTGCTCACATCAAAATGCATTACCATCCCTGGAAAAACAGTCACATTTCTTAATGGAATAGCCGGATAATGTCTATCATGTTCGTTACTCATATATTCCTCTCTATCTAAAAAACGGACCGTCCATCATGAACAGCCCGCCTGAATTAATTTCGTTACTGTGCTTTTTTTACAGCATCTGTTCTGTATTCTAACAGAGGCTTTGCGCTTCCTTCTACAGCTTCCTTAGTTATTATACATTTTGATATTGTTTCATCTGACGGAATCTCATACATTACTTCATTCATGACAGATTCTAAGATTGAACGTAAACCTCTTGCTCCTGTCTTTCTCTCAAAGCTCTTGTGGGCTACTGCCTCAACAGCTTCATCAGTAAACTCAAGTGCTACCTCATCAAGTCCAAAAAGTGCCTGATACTGCTTTATAATAGCATTCTTAGGTTCTTTTAGAATTCTCACAAGTGCTTCCTCATCAAGCGAATCTAATGAAACAACAACCGGAACTCTGCCTACAAACTCAGGAATAAGTCCAAATTTGATAAGGTCCTGTGGAAGTGCCTTATGGAACATCTCACCTATATCATCATTACTCTTTTCCTTAAGTTCAGAGTTGAAACCAATTGAGCTCTTATCCATTCTTGATTCAATAATCTTCTCAAGTCCATCAAATGCACCACCACATATGAAGAGAATATTAGTTGTATCAATTGGAATAAGCTCCTGCTGCGGATGCTTTCTTCCTCCCTGTGGTGGAACTGATGCTATTGTTCCCTCTAATATCTTAAGAAGAGCCTGCTGTACACCCTCTCCAGATACATCTCTTGTTATAGAAACATTTTCTGACTTCTTAGTAATCTTATCTATCTCATCAATATATATAATACCATATTGAGCTTTTTCAACATCATAATCTGCAGCCTGAATAAGCTTTAACAGGATATTCTCAACATCCTCGCCTACATATCCGGCTTCTGTAAGAGTTGTCGCATCAGCAATTGCAAAAGGTACATTAAGAAGTCTTGCAAGATTCTGTGCAAGGAATGTCTTTCCTGAACCTGTTGGTCCGAGCATAAGAATATTACTCTTCTGTAACTCTACATCCAGATCAGCCTGTGACATTATTCTCTTATAATGATTATATACAGCAACAGCAAGTACCTTCTTTGCATCATCCTGTCCAATAACATAATCATCAAGGAATTCTTTTATCTGCTTCGGCTTAAGCAGGTTGATATTCATTCCATCAACCACTTCTTTTTCATCTGCCTCTGTTTCAAACTCTTCATCAAGGATATCGCTGCATATTTCTACACATTCATCACAAATGTAAACGCCATTATGTCCTGCGATCAGCTTTTTAACCTGATCCTGTGTCTTATTACAGAATGAGCATCTAAGCTTCTCGTCAATATTTCTGCCTGCCATACTATCCTCCAAATCACTATAAATCCTTTAAATAAAGGTCCGCTTATCACACAAAAACAAGGGAGACACCTGCAAATGTGTTATCTGCAGGCATCTTCCTTATCATAAGCAATTATTATCTCTTCTCTACAACACTATCAATAAGTCCGTATGCAACAGCTTCCTGTGCTGTCATATAGTTATCTCTCTCTGTGTCGCGTGAAATTTCTTCAACTGACTTACCAGTATTAGCTGCCAGTATTTCGTTTAACTTATTTCTTGTCTTAAGTATATTCTCAGCAACGATTCTGATCTCAGTTTCCTGACCTCTTGCACCGCCTGATGGCTGGTGAATCATAATCTCTGCATTAGGAAGAGCAAGTCTCTTTCCCTTGGCACCGCCTGAAAGAAGGAATGCACCCATACTTGCAGCCATACCAATACAGATTGTAGAAACATCACACTTGATGTACTGCATTGTATCATATATAGCAAAACCTGCTGATACTGATCCTCCTGGGCTGTTAATGTAGAAATGTATATCCTTTCCTGGATCTTCTGCCTCAAGGAATAACATCTGTGCTACTACAAGATTAGCAGAAACATCTGTTACCTCTTCTCCTAAGAATATAATTCTGTCTTTAAGCAGACGTGAATATATATCATATGATCTTTCGCCTCTGCTGTTCTGTTCTATGACATAAGGTACAAAACTCATTACACAACCTCCAATATACTAAAATGTTTCTTACAGCCTCAATTACTTTTCAACAACTGATCCTATAATAACTTCTATAGCCTTCTGGATTGCAAGATCTTCCTTAATCTGCTTCTTCTCATAGTCGCCCATGAATTCCTTAATCTGATCAAGTTCCATCTTGTAAGTCTCAGCCATCTTCTTTAACTCTGCTTCAAAATCTTCTTCTGAAGTCTCAATATTCTCAGCCTTAACAACTGCTTCAAGAACAAGTCTTGACTGGATTCTCTTAACAGCTTCCGGCTTCATCTCTTCCATAATCTTATCTGCAGTCATTCCTGTATACTGGAAGTACTGCTCAACTGATAAGCCCTGCTGCTGTAATCTCTGAGCAAAATCCTCAACCATTCTGTTAACCTGTGTGTCAACCATAGCATCTGGAATATCCATCTTAGAATCTTCGATAATCTTAGCGATTGCTTCGTCTTCCTGCTTAGCCTTAGCTTCTCTTGACTTTCTGTCAGCAATCTTGTTCTTTAAATCATCCTTATATTCAGCAATTGTATCAAAATCAGATACATCCTGAGCAAATTCATCATTAAGCTCTGGAAGCTGCTTCTCCTTAATTTCCTTAACAGAAACCTTAAACATAGCTGGCTTACCCTTAAGATCATCTACATGATACTCTTCTGGGAATGTAACATTGATTTCTTTCTCATCACCGATATTCATACCGATAATCTGATCTTCAAATGTGTCAATGAAAGAATGAGATCCGATTGTAAGTGGGTAATCTGTTCCCTTTCCACCTTCGAATGCAACACCATCAACAAATCCTTCGAAATCAATAACTGTATTATCGCCATCCTTAACTGCTCTGTCTGTTACAGCTACTGTTCTTGAATTCTGCTCCTGAACTCTCTTTAATTCTTCTTCTACATCAGCATCTGTTGCTTCTGTATCAGCCTTAGTTACTTCAACGCCCTTGTACTGTCCAAGTTCAACTTCTGGCTTAGTAGCTACAACAGCTTCAAAAATGAATGGCTTTCCAGCCTCTAACTGTGTTACATTAATCTTTGGCTGAGAAACAAGCTCAAGACCACACTCATCAGCAGCCTTAGCATAAGCATCTGGAATAATTGAATTAGCAGCATCTTCGTAGAACACTTCTGCACCGTACATCTTCTCAATCATCTTTCTAGGTGCTTTACCTTTTCTGAAACCAGGAAGGCTGATCTTGCTCTTATTCTTATTATATGCAGTATTAAGACCTGCCTCAAATTCCTCAGCAGTAGACTCAATAACAAGTTTAACCATATTCTTCTCTTCTAAATTCTCAACTGTGAAACTCATTATAAATTAATCCTCCTATGAACTATGTATTGTTACTATCGTACAACATACCCACGAATTATAACACAACTGTTTTTAGATTACCAGTACTATTTTAAAAAAATAAAAGATAGGGCTGCAAACCTTATATTTACTAATAAACATTCGGATTACAGCCCATTTATCACTTAAGATAATTCGTATTCAGTTGTGAGCATCCCGCAATTACTTGCCACTCATCTGCTCTTCCTGTCTTCTGATCATCTCTTTTACCATGTTACCACCAACTGAACCAGCTTCTGCTGATGTGAGGTCTCCATTGTAACCATCCTTTAAGTTAACACCAATTTCTGAAGCAACCTCCATCTTGAATCTGTCAAGTGCATTCTGTGCTTCTTTCTTAGTCTTATAATTAGAACTTGTTGATTTAGCCATAATAAGCCTCCTTATTAAACACATTTTTAGGTTTAAGCCGAAAAGTTATGGCGCCATAACTTAACGTCTTGATGTTATTATGTGTCCGTTAATACTAATTATTATGACATATTCTGGTTGTTAATTATTAGGAGACATTTTCGTTGTTTCTGTTTCTAAATCTTTGACTGACGCCGGAATTATATTCTTATATACATATATCTCATCATATACAGGTGCCCATCTGTATGTTGCTCCTCCAGTGCAGAAAACATACGCATTGCCTTTATTAGTTACAGCATAACTTACAAGGCAGCTTCCTGCTTCATTGGTAAATCCTGTCTTACCACCTTTTACGAGTACTCCAGGTGCTTCATTACCATATATTCTTGAATACATTGTACTTGTAAGCGGTATTCCTTCCGGATGCTGTTCTGTTGCTTTAGTCTTATACTGATATGTTCCAAGTACTTTGGCTCTGGTCTCATCTTTCATCGCATATTCCATAATCATTGCCATCTCTGATGGAGTTGTATACTGTTCCTCATCATATAATCCTGTCGGATTTGTAAAATGTGTATACTTAAGTCCAAGTTCTTTACATTTTTCATTCATAAGCTTTGCAAATTCTTCATTAGAACCTGCAGCCATTATGGCAAGTGCCTCGGCTGCATCAGCTCCTGATGGAAGCACAAGTCCATACATAAGATCTTCAACATCTACTGTCTCACCTTCAAGGAATCCTGCAACAGACGCTTCTTCCCTGTAAAGTCTGTTAAGCATCTCAAATCCAAATGTATAAGTCTTGGGCATCTTATCTATATTCTCTGATACAACAATAAGTGTCATTACCTTAGTCATTGAAGCTGGATATATCTTAGTATCAGCAAGCTTACCTGCTATTATTCTATGATTATTGACATCGAGTAATGCTGCATAAGGCGACGCTATCTGTGCATCAGCTGACAAATCCTGATAATCTTCTGCCATCTGTGCATATATAAGAGGCGGTTCTGTTGGTGCTTCTGTTGGCATCAGTATCTCTGATTGTGTCTCATCTGTTATATCAGAAGCAAATGCTGCTTTTTGACCTAATGTTTTTTTCAGCCCCAGTGTTACATTCACAATAACTACTGCAAGCACTATTAAAAATGTCACAGCTGCCATCATAATAAGTCTTCTTCTTAAAATCTTCTGTCTTTTCTTCTTCATCAACTGTGATTTTCTTTTTCTGCTGCGGCGTATTGCATCCTCATCATAATTATCATATTCCATCTTTAAAAGTTCCTCTCGCATAAAATAAACTTATTATATATATTGTGTTGAAGTCCTTAATTGCTCTGCAAGTTCTTCTCCCTTAATAAGTCTTACAAGCTCGAGGCCTAAATCCAGAGATGTACCCATTCCTCTCGATGTTGTAATGTTACCATCTGTAACTACCCTCTCCGGTGCTGTTATTATAACTGCCCCCGTTAACTGCATTTCAAAGCCTGGGAATGCCATTGCCTTCTTTCCTTCAAGTAATCCAAGATTTCCAAGAATTGAAGGTGCTGCACATATGGCTGCAATTCTGTTATTCTTCTTATTGTATTCTTTAAGAAGTTCCAGTAAATCCTTGCAATCATAATATGACTTATGACCCGGACCACCTGGAAGGAATAACAGCTCATCTCCTTCAAATACATATTCATCTAAAAGCTCATCAGCCTGAACAATTACCCCCTGAGCACTTTTAACATTAATGTCACCTGTTATTGATATCATATCAGTCTTAATATCCGCTCTTCTTAATATATCTACAACTGCAAGTGCTTCTACCGTTTCAAAACCATCTGTAAGAAATGCACATACCTTCATTAATTATTTCCTCCGCTCGAAAAAATATACATACGAATTGATTATACAACAATTTTTTAATTTTACAAACTTATATTTTATAAAATATTAATATTAATGTATTGTGGTTTTAAAAACTATGTGTTATCATCTCAATTAACAAAACAAATCGTTTTTACAACGCGGAGGATAATATATATTATGTTTGATATAATCACTGATTCAGCCTGCGATATTGTTAGAGAATATGCAGAGACACACAATCTTAAGCTTGTACCGCTCTACACAACTTTTGATGGTGTTAATTATCTTAAAGAACAATATGACATTACTCATGATGAATTCTATAGAAGAATGACAGATGAAGGCGCATTTCCTAAGTCATCTCTTCCAAGTGTGCAGGATTTTGTTGATGCTATTATGCCAAGTGTAGAAGCTGGCAGACCTGCTATTGTATGTACAATTACATCATACTTCTCAGGATCTTATAACTCAGCCTGCACAGCTAAGGACATTATATTAGAAGATCATCCTGATGCTAAGGTTACAGTTATTAATTCACTGCTTAATTCAGCATCATTCTCACTCTTCATATATCAGGCTCTCCAGATGAGAAAAGCAGGGTATTCATATGAGGATACAATCAAAGTCCTTGAAGCTTTAAGAAACGATGGTCGAATAATGTTTACAACAGAATCGCTTGAATACTTAAGTAAAGGCGGACGTCTTGCCAAGACTGCAATTACAATCACAAGCAAATTAAGCCTCCGTCCTATCATCGTTATGAAAGAAGGAGAAATCGGGCTTGGCGGATTTACACGAACAAGAAACAAGGGTAAATCTAATGTTATTGACATGATTCAGAAATACATTGAATCAAAGGGAATGCCAATTGAAAACTGGGATATCACTGTTGGCTACTGCACTAATCTGGAAGAAGCTGAAAAGTACAGAGATGATGTTGAAGCACAGCTTGGTGTGAAGCTTCTCGAAAGACGCGAAGATTTCAAGACAAGAATCAGTATTATCTCAGGCTGCCATACAGGTCCTTACGCATTAGGAATTGCATGTATTCCTAAGTACACCACTATCAGATTATAATCAATAAAGAATTAAGCGGAATGGTTTGAAACTGCCATTCCGCTTTTATTAATCTACTTACTCATATGGTTCATAATCCAGCCATATATTTCTTCATATATTTCTTCTTTGTTAAGTTCATTACACAGCTCATGTCTGCAATCCTCGTAAAGTCTTAAATCAATATCATCCATGTGACCATGATATGAATTATATGCCCTGTAAACGCCCTTGCCGTATTCTCCCACAGGATCATCAAGTCCTGATATCATAAGCATTGGCAGATTCTTAGGAATTCTTTCTATGTTGCGCGGCTTTCTTACATACAGAATCATATTCATAAGTCCTCTGTAACCATTAACCGTAAACAGAAATGTTGTCAATTTTCCGGCATTGTATTCATCAACAACCGCTTCATCTCTTGTCAGCCAGTCATTGACTGTTCTTACATTCTTTATGCGCTTGTTATAATTACCAAACATAATCTTAGATATCAGTCTGCTTCTGTAACGGTCACCCTTTATAAGTCTTACTGCATCAGCAAGCACCTTTCCGGCAAAAACCATTGGTGCCGGCTGGTGTCCTGTTCCCATTACAATAACTCCATCAAGTTCATATCCGTAATCACATATATATCTTCTTGTAACAAACGACCCCATGCTGTGTCCCGCAAGATAATATGGAATACCAGGATACATTTTCTTGATAAGAACTGTAAAATGATGTGCATCCTTTGCAAGTGCCTCTCCTGGATTCTTATCTTTAAAAAATCCCAGATCATCATCCATGCATACTGACTTTCCGTGTCCAAGATGATCATTTCCAACAACAACAAAGCCTCTCTCTGCCATATATCTTGCAAATCCGTCGTATCTGTCAATATACTCAATCATCCCATGACATATCTGCAATACCGCAACAGGCTCGTCATATTCTGTCTCATCAGGGCACCACATAACAACATGAACAGACGTCTTTCCATCACATGATAGAAAAGAATTGCTTTTCTTCTTTATCATAAGCCATCCTCCTTATCGTTTTACGACATTCTCAATTCCTTCAAATGCTTCATTTCCTATATAATCTACTGACTTTGGCACAACAATCTCACTTATATTCATATCAGAAAATGCACCATACTCAATTCTTTTAATACCTGAAGGCAGTTTAACTTCCTTAAGCCCTTTGCATCCAGCAAATGCATATGCTCCAATTACTTCCACACTGTCAGGAATATTTATTTGTGTAAGACCATCTTTATTATAAAATACTCCCGAAGCAATTGTCCTTACACCATCCGGAATATTATACATCCCACTATCTATGCTTATCTTGCATAACACATCATTAACAATAATCTCATCGTTATCTGCAAGCTGGTCATACTCCCACTGTGTATCTGTAAATGCATTAGTTCCAATAGAATTAACTGATTCCGGAATCTCAATTGTTTTAAGATTATAGCAGCTTAAGAATACATTTTCAGCTATATAACTTATCCCATCTGATATAACAACATCAGTAACAGTCGTATCATCACGGAATACACCACTGCCTATTCCATCAACCTTCTTGCCATCAATCTTAGCTGGCACAATAACCTTTGCATCTGCTCTTCCCTTATCAGTAAGTCCAGTTATAACTATATTACCGGCAGCATTCTCCTCATATGTAAATGTTGCTGCTTTGGAAGTCTTTTTACATCCAATAAAACTAACCAGCATAAGCACCAGCATAATTCCTGAAATTATTCTTTTTCCTCTAAACATATCCTGCCTCTTTATTATTTATTTCTCGCCCACATATAGCAAAATGCCTGTGTTCTCGCTGCAAAATGATTATCCTTAAGAAGCTCTTTTACTTCCTGTTTTGAATACCATGCAGCCGAAATCTCCTCAAACGTTGAAGTGCTTGGCGAAAAATCTCCAGATGCTTTTCCGATAACCACAGCATTTGTCTCATTGGAAAATCCTATTGCACTGTAGCTGTCATAAAGCTTGTCTTCAATTACAATAAGGTCAAGCCCTGTCTCTTCCTTAAGCTCACGCTTCGCCGCCACTTCAGGAGTCTCACCTTCATCAATAAGCCCTGCCGGAAAATTATACACATAATCTCCTACTGACATTCTATATTCTTTATTAATCAGAATATGTTCATCCGCTTCATCAGTCGCAACAATAACAACTCCGTCAGTCTTTTCATTTCTTATATCTTCTAGCGTCTTTATATCCTTGTTTCTGCTGATAATCTCGTAGACCTTTTTCTTGTCATCCTCAGTTGTATAATAGAGATTGTATCTGCTGATAAACCTTCCTTCATCAACTTTTTTAACACCATCAAACTTCATGTGTATTATCTGCCTTTCCTGTCTCTCATATCATTAACCGCTTCATGAACAATATCCATTATCCATCTGTTAGAAGCTTTTCTCATAGCAATACCATATTCTATAGTAACACCAAACTTTCCATTATTGCACTCTTTTTCTACTATTCTCTTTATCTGTTCAAATGTTTTACCAGCCTCTGCATCCGTGACATTCTTCATTACTGCAACAAAATTACCTTCATTAATTCTTGCAATATATGCTCTGTCCATAAGTATCTTCTTAAGCACACCAGCCACATTTATAAGTGCCTGGTTACCTGCTTTCTGTCCATACTGTATATTAATATCTGACAAATGATTAATATCGCAGACAACTACAGCAACGCTGCCATTATATTCATCATACTGTTTACAATGCTCCATAAAGCTGTACATGCTGTAAACTCCTGTAAGCTGGTCATAAATAACCATATTTTCAAGTTCAGCATAAGCCTTCTTTAACTCCGACACATCCTGCATAACAATAATAGTACCCAGCAGTCGGTTTTTTTCATCTGAAAGTCTCTCAATCCTGCAGTCATATATTCTGTCATTATGCTTCCATTCAAATGTATCCTCTCCAGGTTTAACAGGCAGGTCATTCTCCCTGACAAACCACTCAATATTCTGTTCCCTGTTATCGTATTCAAGATTACCTGCAACATCCTTCATTGAAGAATTAAAATCTGCAAGAATTCCCTCATAATCAAACAGTACTACAGGAATCTGCATATGTTCAATTATCATTTCATGTGTAACTGTAAGCATATTTTTCTTAGAATACCAGAAAGTATTCCAGTACACCATTGTTCCCATAAGTGCATATAGAAAAATTGATATGTCAAACCTTAAGTCAACAGCTTTCATGATGAATATATATTTAAAAGCAATTATAACAATAAGCCCGGCAGCCGTAAATATATATCTTCCCCAATACGCTGATGGAATACGTATGCATTTGATAATAAGCAGTGCAATTATAAATGCTACAATAACCATATTCATAATCGCATGAATACCAAACCACAACTCGCCTTCATAGCCGAGAACATAGACTCCTCCACATTTGTTAAGACTATATTTCAATGCCGTTTCATTAAATATATTAATTATAAATACAACTGAATCAACCATTGCCGCAAATATGCACAAAACAACTGCAGTTCTGGTTATCCTGTTTGCAAGCCTTGTAAATACGCCTGTATACGTTAAAAGCGCAACGAGTGCAAAATCCTGTGCTGCCATCATTATGCTTGTTGCCACCGACATTGCCATGTAATTATCTGTGATAAAATTGACCGAGTATGTCACAACGCATATGAGAGCAAGCATCTCTGTAAGACACACTATCCGTGTCATCTTATCCCGCTCAAGACATGTTCTTATAAACACCACGACAAGCACCACAGCCGCAACTCCATAAAGAGACAGATACATAATATTCATATTCCCATATCTCCCATACCCATAATCTATATACATAATATTAACATTATTAAACAGCTTACTCAACTATCAGTTATAAAAATTACCCTGCACTGAAAAAGCCCCGCACGACACTTTTGTATCACGTAGGGCTTTCCATACCTTAAAATGTATCACATACATTTGCAGCTTATAGCTTTATTCTTATTCATTATATTTCTTACTTAACTGCTGTTACTTTGTAATCTTTATCCTCTACAGCTTTTTTTAATACATCGTTATCAACTTCCTTAGAAAGTGTAACAACTGCTGTTCCGTTCTCATGGCTTACAACTGCCTCTGTTACGCCATCAACAGCCTCAAGCGCCTTCTTAACTGCAGCTTCACAGTGTCCACACATCATACCCTCAATATTCATAGTCTTTGTCATAGTTTTGTCTCCTTTTGTCGTTTTATTTTTATTTTTGCTAGACTTTTTCTTATAAATGTGGTCTTTTCCTGTATCATATATCTTTATAAGATTAAGTCTTAATGCATTAGTTACTACACAGAAGCTTGATAAGCTCATAGCTGCTGCACCAAACATTGGATTAAGTGTCCATCCAAATACTGGTATCCACGCACCTGCTGCAAGTGGGATTCCTATACAATTATAGAAGAATGCCCAGAACAGATTCTCGTGTATGTTGGTAAGTGTTCTCTTTGAAAGTCTTATAGCAGCAGGAACATCTGATAACCTGTTCTTCATAAGAACTATATCTGCCGCATCTATAGCAACATCTGTACCGGCTCCAATTGCAATACCTATATCAGCTCTTGTAAGTGCAGGTGCATCATTAATTCCATCACCTACCATTATAACACTTCCCTGCTCCTTAAGTCTTGCTATTTCTTTTTCTTTTCCTTCAGGAAGTACTCCTGCAATAACCTCATCAACTCCGGCAAGCTTTCCTATTGCTTTCGCGCTTCTTTCATTATCTCCGGTAATCATCACAACCCTGATTCCCATATTCTGAAGTTCCCTGATAGCCTGTGGGCTGTCTTTCTTGATAGTATCCGCAACAGCTATTATTCCAAGAAGCTTGTTATTTCTTGCAAAGAAAAGTGGTGTTTTTCCTTCTGATGATAAGTCATCAGCCTTGTTCCTTAAATCATCAGAGATATTACAATACTCTGAAATGAACTTAAGATTACCACCTGCCACTACATTTGTATCAAGCATTCCCTTAAGTCCGTTACCAGCAACTGCCTTAAAGTCAGTCACTTCTTCTGCAAATGAATTCTTATCGCCACTCTCTTCAACATAATTAACAACTGCCTTTGCCAGTGGATGTTCACTTTTTCTTTCAAGACCATATGCTATAGCAAGAAGCTCATTCTGTAAGATTCCTTCACCTGTTATAATATCTGTAACCTTGGGTTCCCCCTCTGTAATAGTACCAGTCTTATCAAGTGCAACTGTCTGCATCTTGCCTGTCTGTTCCAGAGAAACAGCAGTCTTGAACAAAATTCCGTTCTTTGCTCCGACTCCGTTACCAACCATAATTGCAACCGGAGTTGCAAGCCCTAACGCACAAGGACAGCTTATTACAAGCACTGAGATTCCTCTCGCAAGTGCAAATCCTAAGTCCTTGCCACATAACAGCCATACTACTATTGTTATAGCTGCTATTATTATTACCGCAGGCACAAATACACCTGAAACTTTATCAGCAATCTTTGCAATAGGTGCTTTAGTTGCAGCCGCATCACTTACCATCTGTATTATTTTGGAAAGTGTTGTATCTTCTCCAACTCTTGTTGCCCTGCATTTTATATATCCTGATGTATTAAGTGTTGCTGCACTTACCTGATCTCCCTCCTGTTTATCAACAGGAATGCTCTCTCCTGTAAGTGCTGATTCATTAACTGCGGTGTTTCCTTCAATGATGACACCATCTACAGGTATATTCTCACCCGGTCTTACAACAAATACATCTCCTGTCATAACCTGTTCAACAGGGACGCATGTTTCCTGCCCATCTGCATAAAGTACCGCAGTCTTGGCAGCAAGCTTCATAAGACTCTTTAATGCATCGGTCGTCTTTCCCTTAGAGCGGGCTTCAAGCATTTTCCCTACAGTTATAAGTGTAAGAATCATAGCCGCTGACTCAAAATAGAATTCATCCATATAGTGCATTACACCTGCCATATCACCTCTCACCTGACAGTCTGTCATGGCAAAAAGTGCATATGTGCTCCACACAAATGCTGCTCCTGATCCAAGCGCAACAAGTGTGTCCATATTAGGTGAACGATGTAACAAGCCCTTAAAACCACTTATGAAGAAATGCTGATTAATAACCATTATTATTATTGTAAGCAGCATTTGTATAAGGCCCATGGCCACATGATTTCCTTTAAGTACTGACGGAAGCGGCCAGCCCCACATCATATGTCCCATGCTGAAATACATAAGCACAAGAAGAAATATAACTGAAGCTGCTAATCTCTTCTTTAAAACAGGGGTTGTCTTATCTGCCAGCGCATCTTCCTGCTCCTGCATTGAAGGACTGCTGCTCTTTGCCCCCTTAACTGATGCACCATATCCCGCAGCTTCCACAGCTTTAATGATTACATCTGGGGTTGCAGTTCCCTCAACACCCATTGAATTAGTAAGAAGACTTACCGAACAGCTTTCCACTCCAGGCACATTGCTGACAGCTTTCTCAACTCTTGCCTGACACGCTGCACAGCTCATTCCTGTAACATTGTACTGTTCCATATCGCTCTACTCCTCCTTGCTGTTAGTTGTTATTCCTGTCACTTTAAAATCAAGTCTCTCAATTGCAATTCTTATATCAGCATCATCAATTTCTCTGTCAACCTCTATAGTTGCCTGCTTCTTCTTAAGATTAACCTGGCATGAAGCACCATCAATTTTGTTAACAGATCTCTCAATACTGTTCTTGCAGTTTTCACAATGCATGCCTTCAATATCAACAGTCTTGACAGCAATTACAGGATTATCAAGTGTCTTCTTCTCTTCCGCAACAGTATCTCCACCACCGCCACAGCAGCCACCTTCACCTTTCATATGCTTAACACTGCTTATAACTGCAATTACTACTATTATTGCTAATATGCCGATTATTATAGCTGTTCCCATATTATGCATCTCCTTTTATACTTCATTACCTTGTGCAAATTCTAGCGTATGAATTTGCCGATTGTCTTAACAAGCTCTTCTACCGTATCGTCCTTGCCTTCTTTAATATCTTGGACTACACAGCTCTTGATATGGTTATCTAAGAGCACCTTCGTAAAACTGTTAAGTGCTGACTGGGCTGCCGATACCTGATTAAGAATGTCAATACAGTATGCGTCCTTCTCAACCATTCCCTTAATCCCTCTTATCTGACCTTCAATTCTGCTAAGCCTGTTACAGAGGTCTTTATATTCCTTGGCATCGCGTTCTTTTGTCTTATGACAGCAACATTCTTTTTCCATTATTCCTCCTTAGTCTGGTTGTTATATTCTGTGTCTGATAAACGCTTTATTATATTTATCTGTTGTGATTGCAACATACCCTAGTGGGGTATGCTCTATTTACATGATGTATAATATACCCCATATGGGTATATGTCAACTATAATTATTGAGATTATTTATCGAAAAATTTTTATTTAACCTGAAAATTTTAAGATAAACATACTAACTCATGATATATACTTCGTTAGTATGTTTTTTAAGAAAATTTTTTTATAAAAATATTGTCAGAAACCCACTAATTCATTACATCTCGCTTCTTTAGTAGGTAAATTGAGTTGTATTTTTCACTAACTCTGTTATCACGACTTCAATATACAAGAAAACAACCTACTAAACTCCACATTAACTGCAGTTTGGTAGGTTGTTGCATTATTTGTTATGTAAAGTTCTAATCTGCCCGGGGCTTACACATCAACACTAGAACAAGCTTATCTCGTCCCCATTGCTGACATTAACAAATCCTTTATATCCACGTTCCTCAAGCTTTCCGAGGAACTTTCCCATCTTCTTAGGCTTTACATATAATGAGCATACTTTACCTTCTGCTCTGTATTTTTCTGCTATTGCATAGGCTTCCTTAACCTGTCCCTCATCGTACATAACGGCAATCTTGTCTGCTGATGCCTTAGTCTCAACACCATTCTGCATAAGGATTGAGAAGATTCTCTCGAATCCGATTGAGAATCCAACAGCGCTTACCTGCTGTCCTAAGAACTTGCCAATAAGGTTGTCATATCTTCCACCACCTGCGATAGCACCCTTGAAATCAATACTTTCAACTTCAAATACAGTTCCTGTATAGTAACCCTGACCTCTTACTAAAGAAAGGTCAAATACAACATCAAACTGACCGTCTGAAAGCTCATTTACAGTGTTAATAATTCCTCTTACACTTTCTGCTGGAGCTTTATCATCCAGTATAGCCTCAACACTTTCAAGGCTTATCTCCTGTGCACTTGAAACACTTCCAAAGAATCCGATAAACTTCTCAATTGCAGCAGCGTCAAATCCCTTGTCTGTAAGCTCAGCCTTAACACCGTCAAGTCCGACCTTATCCATCTTGTCAAATGTAATGCACACACTGTCAAGCTGATCCTCGGTAAATCCACAATTCTGAAGGAATGAACGGAGAAGTCTTCTGTCATTAATCTTAACCTTGAAATTCTTCATGCCAATAGCCTTAAGAGCCTTGGTTGTTGTAAGAATAAGTTCAACCTCTGAATCTGTAGAATCAGAACCGATAATATCAATATCACACTGAACAAACTCACGAAGTCTGCCCTTCTGTGGTCTTTCAGCTCTGTACACTCTGTCCATCTGGATACATTTCATAGGAAGAGTGAGCTTGTCCTTGTTGTTAGCAAAGTAACGGCTGAGCGGAAGTGTAAGGTCATATCTTAATCCCATATCAGCAATTTCATTCTCACAGGCTGTTCCTGTCTTAGGATTTTCCTGAAGTGAACTTACAGCCTTCTCAAGCTTATCGCCTCTCTTCATAATCTTGAATATAAGATTTAAGTTCTCACCACCATCACTCTTATCAAGATTCTCAATATCCTCAATAATAGGTGTTGTAATGTGTTCAAATCCATTAGCAACATATACCTTTAATATCTCATTCTGAAGGTAATCCCTGATTTCAACCTCATTAGGAAGATAATCATTAGTACCCTTAACTGGTGTTATTTTCATAATTGTCTCCTCATTTACACACTAAGGCAGATAACCGGTATTCTCCAGCCATCTGCCCCCATTTTCTTTAATACTAACTATTTTCCGCCAGTATCGAAAATGCTTCGCATTTTGCCTGACTCTTAACAGTTACTAATTAAGCTTCATCAATTGCCTTACCAATATCATGTCTCATATATTTGTTATCGAAATCTACCCATTCAGTAGCTTCATAAGCCTTGGCTCTTGCTTCCTTAAGGTCCTTGCCAAGTGCTGTAACACCGAGAACTCGTCCTCCATTAGTTACAACCTTGCCTTCTTCGTTGAATTTAGAACCTGCATGGAATAAGAAATAATCATCCTTACCCTTGAAGTTTTCCATTCCCTTAATCTCGAAGCCCTTCTCATATGCGAGTGGGTATCCGTCAGATGCGAGAATTACACATACACATGCGTTATCTTCAAACTGAAGGTCAACCTTATCAAGAGTTCCATCAATACAAGCCTCAAATACATCAACAATATCATTCTTCATTCTAGGAAGAACAACCTGTGCCTCAGGATCACCAAATCTTGCATTGTACTCAAGAACCTTTGGTCCCTTTGGAGTAAGCATAAGTCCAAAGAAGATAACTCCCTTAAATGGTCTGCCCTCGCTCTTCATTGCATCAACAGTTGCCTGATAAATGTATTTCTTACAGAACTCATCAACTTCCTTAGTGTAAAAAGGTGATGGTGAGAAGTTACCCATTCCGCCTGTGTTAAGACCCTGGTCACCATCTTTAGCTCTCTTATGATCCTGAGCTGATGACATAATCTTAATTGTATCACCATCAACAAATGAAAGTACTGAAACCTCACGGCCTGTCATGAATTCCTCAATGACAATTGTATCACCTGCTGTTCCGAACTTCTTGTCAAGCATAAGCTCATCAACACCTGCAAGTGCATCCTCTTTGTTCTCACATATAAGAACGCCTTTGCCGAGTGCAAGTCCGTCAGCCTTAAGAACGATAGGATACTCAGCAGTCTCAAGATACTTCTTGGCCTCTTCTGCTGATGTAAATGTCTCATACGCTGCTGTAGGAATATTGTATTTCTTCATAAGGTCCTTAGAAAATGCTTTAGAACCCTCAAGAATAGCTGCATTCTTTCTTGGTCCGAATACTCTTAAGCCTTCTGCCTCGAATATATCAACAACACCACCGACAAGTGGGTCATCCATACCGATAACAGTAAGGTCAATGCTGTTTTCCTTAGCAAATGCTACAAGCTTGTCAAACTCCATTGCCTTAATATCAACACACTCTGCAAGCTCTGCAATTCCTGCATTGCCCGGTGCACAGTATATCTTGTCAACCTTAGGGCTCTTGCTTAACTTCCAGCATATTGCATGCTCTCTTCCACCGCTGCCTACAACTAATACTTTCATCTTAATTCCTCCGCATACCATTATCTATATACTTAGTCAGTAATCATTAATTAACATGTTCATTGGCAATCTTGTTAATTGCCTTAGGAAGAAGCTTCCATTCAGCCTGCTCCATAATTCTTTTCTGAAGAGTTTCAGGAGTGTCACCATCAAGTACATCAACTGCCTTCTGGAAAATAATCTCTCCTGTATCCATTCCTTCATCTACATAATGCACAGTTGCACCTGATACCTTAACACCTTTTTCTAAAGCTGCTTCATGAACCTTAAGTCCATAAAAACCAACCCCGCAGAAGGAAGGTATAAGTGATGGATGAATATTAATAATTCTGTGGCTGTACTGATGAACCATTTTCTCTGGAATTCTTACGAGGAATCCTGCGAGTACTATAAGGTCAACATTAAGCTCATTCACTTTATCAAGCAATGCATCGTTAAATGCGTCTCTGCTTTCATAATCCTTTGGTGATATGCAATATGCTGGAATATTGTTATCCTTAGCTCTTGTGAGTGCATATGCTCCGGCATTATTGCTTATAACTGCTACAAGCTCTGTGTTAGTGATTGTTCCATCCTTAACAGCATCGATAATAGCCTGAAGATTAGTTCCGCCTCCGGAAACCATAACTGCAACTCTTAGCATAAAGTAACTCCCTTCTCGCCAGCTTCAATGCTTCCGATAACATATGGAGTCTCACCTGCAGCCTTAACTGCTGCCATAACTGTATCAACATCAGCAGGATCAACGGCAAGTACAAGACCGATACCCATGTTAAATGTATTATACATCATATGCTCTTCGATATTGCCATCTTCTGCAAGCATCTTAAAGATTGGTGGTACTTCGTAGCTGTCCTTCTTAATTACTGCCTTAACACCGTCTGGAAGCATTCTAGGTACATTTTCATAGAAACCACCACCTGTGATATGGCTGCAGCCCTTAACCTTAACGCCTGCCTTCTTGATTTCCTTCATTGTCTTAACATATATCTTAGTTGGAGCAAGTAATGCCTCTCCTAATGTCTTTCCAAGTGAATCGTAATATGTATTAAGAGATTCCTCTGTCATTGTAAATACGCTTCTTACAAGTGAGAATCCATTGCTGTGTACACCACTTGAAGCGATACCGATAAGAGTATCACCCGGCTTGATGTTCTCGCCTGTAATAAGATCCTTCTTATCAACAACACCTACAGCAAATCCTGCAAGATCATATTCATCCTGTGGCATAAGTCCCGGATGCTCTGCTGTCTCACCACCGATAAGTGCACATTCAGACTGTCTGCAGCCCTCTGCAACACCACCAACGATAGTAGCAATCTTTTCTGGATAATTCTTGCCGCATGCGATGTAATCAAGGAAGAAGAGTGGCTCTCCACCAGCACATACAACATCGTTAACACACATAGCAACTGCATCAATACCGATAGTATCATGCTTGTCCATAATGAAAGCTAACTTAACCTTAGTTCCACATCCGTCAGTTCCTGAAAGTAATACAGGCTCTTCCATCTCCTTAATCTTAGCGAGTGAAAATGCTCCTGAGAATCCGCCGATTCCGCCTAACACTTCTTCTCTCATAGTAGACTTAACAGCCTCTTTCATTAACTCAACTGACTTGTAACCTGCTTCAATATCAACTCCAGATTTCTTGTAATCCATGATTCTTTCTCCTTCAATATTATGATAAATGTAAGTTAATGTAACTATTCAGTTACTAATTAATAATTCTTATAACCGACTTCCTGAAGTCTGGCATCCTTCTTCTGAACCTTTCCTTAAGATTCTTAGTATAATCCTTAAGCCTTTCAAGAAGTGCTGCATCAGATGTTGCAAGAATCTTGGCTGCAAGAATACCTGCATTGGCACCACCGTTAATAGCAACAGTTGCAACAGGAATACCTGTAGGCATCTGTACTATTGAATATAATGAATCTCTACCGCCTAGTGATGTTGTGTGCATTGGAATACCAATAACAGGCATTGGGAAAATAGCTGCGCACATACCCGGAAGATGTGCTGCCATACCTGCACCTGCAATAATAACCTTAAATCCCTTCTCCTCTGCACTCTTAGCATATTCAAAGAATACGTCAGGCTCTCTGTGTGCTGAGATAATTGTCTCTCATACGAAATTCCTAACTGTTCAAGAATGTCTGCTGCCTTTGCCATAACAGGCATATCAGAGTCACTTCCCATAACAATTCCTACTAAAGCCATATTAACCTCCTATGTCCGATAGATATAATATTAAAATTAGTGAAAACACTAATTATCATTGTACTTTGTTTTAAACTTTGCGTCAAGATAAAGCCTGTTTACAGCTTACAATTATATATTTATAATTCTGTTAAAAATGCATCATTAAGTGCAAGCGTGCCATCAAGCACGAATCTGCCGTTCTTAATCAAGTCTGTTCTTGTTCCATCCTCTGCCACAACAGTAATATTACCAATCTCATCATACGGAATGGTAATATCGGTGTGACAGTTATAATAAGCCTTGTCCGGCTCCGTCTTACGAAGAAGTGAAACCTCATTATCCCTTGAGATAATCTCCTTGCCGTCCGGATTAGTTACATACACATCTTCTGCCCTTGAATAGCATGTGTCACCGACTGCAAAATGTGGTCCCATCTTTTCAACAATAAGAATCGGAAGCTTATACACAATATCATGCTTATTGGCAAACACATATGCTGTAGTGTTAGTTCCTATAGCAAACTCTCCGAGCGGTAAAGTTTCATGGTCATATAACACATTTGCCTTGAAAAGCTCTCTATTCTTAGCTTCATCATCAAAGTTAGTGCATGTGTAGTCCTTAACAAATCCGTCCTCAAACCATACCGTAAGATTATTGAACTTAATATCATTAAGATATACACTGCTCACATTAAGCACACCTGTTGTTTTCTTAAGCACAGGCGATGTAAATACTTCTCCAAGCGGAATATTAACGTCCGCAAGACAGTTCTCAAATACAGTCTGCGTCTTATGATCGGTTATCTTCATAATAGAAACCTTCATATCTGTGCTGTTTCCGTTAGTCCCCTTAACCTCAACATACTGTGCTGTATCAAGTACATCAATAAGCGCCTGCTGGATAGCTTTATATTTGTTATAATCAAGGGTATTAATCTTAACAGTACCCTCGAATATTTCCTCAAAATTCTCGCCAATCTCAGGTATCGGATAAGCAATTATTGTAAAGCTTCTCTCTTCGCCTTTGATATACTCATTAACAATGCTTCCTGCGTCATTGCTGTATTTCACAGAAAGCTTCTGCTGCTTTGTATCAAGCGTTAATGCCTCGCTCTTAATCTGAGGCTCGAATGGCACTTCACCAAACACCTCCATAACAGCAGGTCCACCATGCACCACTGCAAGCTCTTTGTTCTTCTCATATGCAAGCTTTAATGCACCAGTCTTTCTCTCAACGAATTCTCCATCCATATAAAGTGCATTGTCAAAACGATGGTCGAAATCCATCTGCTTGTTAGGATTAGCTCCGTAATAGCCAACCTTAATGTTAAGTCTTTTATTAATCGTGTTGACCGCTGCCCTGTATATTGTAGGCTTAAGTCCAAGCTTTTCAAAATTCTTAATCTCAGCCCTCACAAGTCTTTCAAATCCCAGACAGTATCTTATATTAACTGTTTTCTTCTTAGACAAATCCTTGCCTGTAAGCTCGAATCCGATTCTGTACCCTTCTGTAAATGTGTCCGCCATCTTCTGGATTTCTTCTTCACTGAGCGAATTAAGATACTCTGCTGTCTTAATCTCATTGTCAGTAACATACTCACCGAATCTGTACAGATATCTTACATCTGTAAGGTCAGACTCCATAATTATCTTAGTTGCAAAATCAAGTTCAGGGTCTAACAGCTCTCTTACCCTGTACTCCATAAGGTCATCACTGTAATCACTAACATACCAGTACACAGACTCTTTCATCTGCTTATAATCTGGCTTTCCACAGTCTTCCTCAGTCGATGCACACATGCAGTACACTTCAACAAAAAGCTCCATAAGTGCTGTCATTTCTGCCATTCTACCTTCATATGCATACACAATCATTCCTCTTATCTCAACGTAAAGGAATGACAAAAGCCTTCCCTCTGAAAGCCCTAACTTTGAAGCTGCATATGCCGGATTAGCGTAGCTTGTCTCGTAAGCCTTTCCAATTACATCTTCATACAGACCTGTATTCAGATTCTTATATTCTTCAAGTGAATAATCTCTGAAAACATCAGCTTTTAAGTCAGCCGCAAGCTTATCCATCTTAAGAATAAATGCAGCGATACATTTGAAATAATCTGCAAACCCATCCGTCTTAAGCCCCGGCTCCTCTGCTATCTCTTTAATTCTTTCTATTGCAAGAGCGTAACGCTCTTCTACATTATCATTAAACAATTTCTTTCTCCTTCTGCCCTGATAAGGATTATATTCCCATTAAGAATACTGCTATCATAAATACTGCTATTACCCCACACAGCATTGAACCAAATCTCGAAGTTCCGTAGAACTTATTATCTTCTTTGAAGCTGATTAGTCCGATTACTGTTCCAATTACCGCTAAGATAAGGCTTAATATTCCAAGACTTCCTACTCTTAAGCCGCCTTCTCCTGCTGCTTTAAAAGACAGATACACTCCGTAACCAAAAGAAAGCAATGACAGTATTCCCATCGCAGTCGATATCAAACCACCAAGTGCCTGACTTTTATCAGAGAACTTGTATTTATTAAAAAGTTTCATTTTTTCACCTGTCCTTTTTACTAAACATTTTAACTATTCTGTATGCTATCGCATATACCGCATAACCGCACAATGCTCCCAGTACATTAAGCACAAGGTCATCAACATCAAAGCAGCCGACCTTACATATAAGCTGTACTGTTTCTATTGTAAGCGACAGTGCGAATCCATATGCAAATGTAGCAAAAACATTAATTCTGCCATTGGAAAGCCACGGCACGAATATTCCAAATGGTATGAATGCCAGCACATTTCCAATTATATTAAGAAATGCTATCCAGCCAAGCGAGTCAAAATGTCCAAGATAACGCCAATAGCGCCTGATTTCCGTGAACAGTGTAAGATTGTATTTGTAACCGCTGGCTATCTCTGCCCTTCCCATTCCTTCTGCGAAAAAGACTACATAAAAGAGCAGAATCATATATATAACAAAAAGCGCCCATTTTATAAGCGTTACATAATGTTTCTTTTTCATAACAAATCTGCCCGGCAGGCATAATTAACCCACCAGGCAGTTCCCCTTCACTAGAATAAGCTATCTGATCTGTGTGCAAGAAGTCTTGCACCATTAATAATCATCATTACACCTGCACCGATACCAAAGAGTATTATCAGGATACCAAATACAAGATTAGAAGCTCCTACTGACTTTAATTTCTTATAAAGATTCTCTTCCATAATGATCCTCCATTCTTGCGCTGTTATGCATTCTTAACACCATATTCTGCGTAATACTTGTCAATTGCCGCCTTAAGTGCATCATCAATAACTACCTTACCCTCACACTCTTTATTGTAAAGGTGTTCTACAACATCTGCCATAGATACAATTGCGCTTGTTGGGAAACCATATCTTTCCTTAATCTCCTCAAGTGCACTCACCTTTCCGCCAAGGCCTACTTCCATACGGTTAAGTGAAACCATAAGTCCTACAATAGTAACATCTGCTGCCCCTCTTACCTTAGGAACTGTCTCTTCCATCGACTTACCGGATGTTGTTACATCTTCTATCATAATGACTCTGTCGCCATCCTTTAACTTGCTTCCGAGAAATCCGCCCTTATCAGCACCATGGTCCTTCTCTTCCTTACGGTCTGAGCAGTATCTTACTTCCTTGCCGTAAAGCTTTGCATATGCAACTGCTGTAACTACGCTGATTGGAATTCCCTTATATGCTGGTCCGAACAGTACATCAAAATCATCACCATATGTTTCATGAATAGCCTTTGCATAATACTCACCAAGTCTTGCAAGCTGTGTTCCTGTAACATACGCACCTGCGTTCATGAAGAAAGGTGACTTTCTTCCACTCTTTAAAGTAAAATCTCCAAACTTTAACACATCACTCTCTACCATGAAATCTATAAATTCCTGCTTATACTGCTCCATTATATCCTCCTTATTCAGCCCCGCTGTCCGGCGGTGCTGCTTCATATTCAATATTGATTTTTATTTTATCATAAATGTTTTCCCGTTTCAATGCGTCATTGCGCATTAAAATTACATATTAAAATCTGCTCATCAAAATCCTATGTAACCCTTCCATGATAATCTGGCAGCTAGAAATCCTTAAAACCCACTAAGCATTGTCAAGTTAATAATTCAGCAGCTTCATGCTTACTCCCACAACACACCTTTAACCCCTATATATCTGTGCTCCTGTTACAAAAATATCAACAAAGTCCAAGCCTTTCTGCATCTCTCACAAATGTTTTAAAAAGTGCAAAATTTATAGAACATATGTTTGTTTTGTGTTATAATACTTATAGTTATTTCAGATATCATTATTTCAGCATATGATAACTATATTTTTCAAAATAACGATTATCTGAATAATCCGAATGACTAGAAGATACAAAATAAGAATATCACACGCAGAAACGCATAAACTATTATTGCTGCTAACAAAATGCTGTTTGACATCAATGGATATCAATGGTATATTACATGTAGTGGTTGTGCTACGGAAACTGCGATGCCCGTAGCCGGGGGAGTTCCATGCGTGGACTC